>Ga0206941_10027_pt1 | contig 44571 bp, 41 predicted proteins | sample Alteio_BWOrgHeat_9_FD_153251 | JGI IMG/M metagenome (GOLD analysis project Ga0206941, IMG submission 153251) | Enriched cells from forest soil in Barre Woods Harvard Forest LTER site, Petersham, Massachusetts, United States -... | ecosystem: Environmental > Terrestrial > Soil > Temperate forest >...
ACAGTGAGGCGTAACCATGAACGCAGCATCTAGCCGCCTGGAAGCGCTCTGCGAGTTCATCCTCCGACGGCATTGTAGACCACCGACTATTCGCACGGATCAAGGCATCACGCAGTCGCTGCGCGGCGTGTTCCCGCGCAAGCCGAAGATGAAGCGAGTTCTCGTCCAGCAGCTCGCTCCGCCACATCACCCGGAAGTGTTCCGGCCACTGCATCGCAAACTGTATGTACCCCAGTCCAGCCGCTTCGAGGTCATCCTGCGCATTCTTCACCTGGTTCGGACCCATGGCTTCGTCAAGTCGCTCGAAGCCCTCAGCAGCGAGTTCGGTCAGTAAACCCGCGAGGTTCCCAAAGTGGTTAGCCGGGGCACCATGAGAAACGCCTGCCTTGCGAGCACAGGCGCGTAGCGTAAGCGCCTCCAGACCGGAGTCCCGTATGATCTCCTCTGCGGATTTCAGCAAGGCGGCACGGAGGTCTCCATGGTGATATCCGTCACCTTTGCGCTTTGCCGGTCGTTTCTGTCCAGAACCACGGGCCATGGCTTCAAAAAGAATAAAACATTCTGCATCATATAGACACTGTCTACATCGGATGGATAGGAGGCAATTATGGTCACTGTCAACTGGCTCATCAACGCGCACAAGATTCTCGTCACCCCGATCGTTCTCGCCCTGATGTGGTATTTCCACGATTGGAACGCTGCGGCTTTTCTTTACCTTGGCTTGCACGGCACCTACACGATGCTTTGGCTGGTCAAGCAATCCGTGGTCGCTGACAAGCGATTCGCACAGCCTATACCGCTGCGGATTGGCTTCTTCACACCCTTTCTGCCGCTGATGGCCTACATGATCGGGCCGTACCTGCTGATTTCAGAACACACTGTACCGCCCAACTGGGTCTTCGCTGTGGCGCCATTCCTCACCATTTCCGGTGTGTTCCTGCACTACGTCAGCGACGCACAAAAGTTCTTTGTACTGCAGCTGCGCAAAGGACTCGTTGAAGACGGACTCTTTGCCAGAACACGGAATCCCAACTATCTGGGCGAAGTGCTGATCTACGGCGGATTTGTGCTCGCCTCTTGGCATTGGCAGCCAGCCCTCGTGCTGGCCGGATGGTTCCTGTACTTTGTCCGCAATATGCGCCGGAAAGACCGGTCGATGTCCCGCCATCCTGAGTTCGTCGCCTACAAAGATCGGACCGGAATGCTCCTGCCTTCGCTCGGTATCCGCGGAGCGGCCTTAGCAAGCACACGTCAATGACGGGAGGCGTCGGAATCGCCATTGCAGCAAGTTCGGGGGCGTGTCACCGCTACGCAACATCGGAAACGCCTCGGAGACGAGTTTAGGGTGAACCTCTGAACTTGGTGTGAGGCGTTTTCGATTTGCAGGGGAGAAGGAAGCCGCATGCGCCGCGGGCGCGGTGATCCCGATTGGGATTATGGAGATTGAATAGCATTCATTGGTTGGAGGGGCGGTTTTAGGTGTGGTTTTTTTCGCTGGTGGTTACGGAAAGAGATAAGCAGTTGCTTGGGATGTGGGCTGTGGGGCCAGCTTAGGATACCGTAGGGCGTGCTCTTGAAGTTGTTCTGCCTGCTGTGCGCACACTGCGTCGGAGACGTGCGGGGAGCAAGCCGGCGGCGCGGATTGGCGACGGTGGTCATGAAGAGTCGAAGCCTGCGAAATAGAGCTGAGCTGGGGTGAAGCGCTGGAGGACGCGCATGGCTTTTCCGCATTGGGGACAGTGCCAGAGATCGCAGTCCGGCGGAGGAGGCAGCGGCAGCGGCTCGCGGCCCTGGACGGCGAGCAGGGTGCGTGCCAGGTGCAGCAGTTGTTTGCGGAAGCGGTTGGACAGCAGGCCGTAGCGTCGGATGCGCACGAAGCCTTTTGGCAGCACATGCAGAAAGAAGCGGCACAGGAAGTTCACGGCGTCGAGGGACATGATGCGCTGCTTGCCGCCGTGGGCATAATCGCGCCAGCGGAAGCTGACGCGCTCGCCGTCGAAGGCGGTGATGCGGTGATTGCTGATGGCCATGCGGTGGGTGTAACGCCCGAGGTAGCGCAGGACATGTTCAGGTCCGCCAAAGGGCGGCTTGGCGTAGACGTACCATTTCTTGTTGCCCAGCTTCTCCATCAGTAGCTGGAAGCAGGCAGGTTCGCGGAGAGGAGCGGCTGGACCACCCAGGTTGAGCAGGCCTTCGCGGTAGAGCTGGCGGAGACCGGCGAGAAACTTCTTGCGGAAGACCGTGCGCAGGACGGGAACCGGCAGCAGGAACATCGGATGGCTGGTGTGGATCCAGCGCTGATGATCAGCCGACAGTCCGCCGGCGGGAACGACGGTATGGATATGGTAATGGGGGCACCCACACCCACAGTACCCTGAGTGCGGAAGGGACCGAAGTCAGGGTCTTTTATCCATTCCATCCTCTGCACGGTTCCACGCTACAGATCCAACGCAGACCAAACCGGGGCGATGGCGCTGTGTCGGTATCGGATCGCGCGGGCAAGCGACTGAAGATCCCGATGTGGATGCTATCGCCATGCAGCGCAGAAATCCGGGTCAGTGAACGAGCTGTTTTGAGCAAAGAAGCGCTTCTATCAGTTTTCTCCGTTCTCGCAATTCAGACACAACGTGATCACGATAACCTTCAGCCAATCGCAGTTGATGTATGCGAGGGAGGTCATCGTGGTGCAACTCGAACTGATGGGCCTGATGATCCGAGAAGTCCCAGCGGTACCCGTAAACGCGATGGTTCGGGCCGATCTGGTCGATCTGATGGCGCGTTGTCTAATCGCAGTATTTCAAGCCCAAGGAGGAAAACTTGATGACAGAGCTTCTCTGCAGTCCCAAGATCAAGCCCGAGCACTTAGCCCGCAGGGCGATTGTCTATTTGCGGCAATCGAGCGACAAGCAAGTACGACAGAACCTGGAGAGTCAGAGACTCCAGTATGAGGTGGCGGAAAGGATCAGAAGTCTGGGATGGAGGGATGTGGAGATCATCGACAGCGATCTTGGCTCCAGTGCCGGGATGGCGTCAGCGCGCAGAGAAGGATTCGAACGTGTGATCAGTTCGGTGGCTCTTGGAGAAGTTGGCATCGTTGGCAGCCGTGATGCCTCGCGTCTGTCCCGCACAGACAAGGACTGGTGCCGATTGCTGGAGGTCTGTCAGATTTTCGGGACCCTGATTGCAGACGAACAACAGATCTATGATCTGAATTACCTTGATGACCAACTGGTTCTGGGCATCAAGGGAACGCTAAGTGTCGTTGAACTGAAGGTTCTACGGCAACGGATGCACGCAGGGCAGGAGTCGAAGGCGCGTCGCGGAGAGATGTTCAAGCGCCTTCCAGTTGGGTATTTCCTCGATCCTATGGGCAAGGTCGCCTTGCATCCTGATCAGCGTGTCCGCGAAGCCATTCAACTGGTGTTCCTGAAGTTCAGAGAGCGGTGGAGCGCTCGTCAGGTGTTCCTTTGGTTCCGCGATCATGACATCGAACTACCAGCGAACGCGATTCGGGGGACTGGACTGGTGTGGAAGGTTCCCACCCAAGCATTAGTGCGCGACATCCTGGTCAACCCGTTCTATGCAGGAGCCTACGTATGGGGCCGGCGTCCGGTCGAGACTATATTGGTTGATGGCCAGTTGAAAAAGCGCCAGACCGCCTATCGCCGAGCCGAAAACTGCCGTGTGTTCATCCGCGATCATCATGAAGGTTACATAGACTGGGCCACTTATGAAGAGAACCAACGGATAATGCGGCGTAATTCCGTAAACTGGCAGGGGGATGAGTCCATGGCCGCGATTCGAGTCGGACAGGGTCTGCTGGTTGGGCTTCTTCGTTGTGGTCACTGTGGTCGCAAGCTCCATGTTCGATACTGGGGAGCTCGCGGCACGCATGCGCGCTATCTCTGCAAGGGCGAATTCGCAGATGGTGGACGGTATTGCATCGGCTTCGGCAGTGCATCCGTGGATCGACGCCTGAGCAAAGAAGTGCTTCAGGTAATATCCCCGCTGGGAGTTGATGCCAGTCTGCGCGCGCTCGAGGAGTTAAGCGTCGGCGATGCAGCGCAACGCATAGCTCTGATTAGTAAACTAGAACAGTTGGAGTACGAAGCCAGAAAGGCCTTCGAACAATACGATTCTGTTGACGCCAGGAATCGCCTGGCAGCCGGCGAACTGGAACGTCGCTGGAACGAGAAGCTGGAGAAAATCGCCAGGACGAAGCAAAAGCTCTCGGAGCTCAACGAAAAGCGATATGCTTTATCGTCCGAAGAGGAAGCACATATCCGAGCGATGGGCGATAACTTTTCCTCTGTCTGGGAAAGTGAACAATGTCCCCCCGAACTGAAGAAGATGATCTTCCGAACGGTACTTGAAGAGATCATCGTACGCTCCGATGAGGCCACAGGAACTCTTCATCTCACGGTCCACTGGAAAGGCGGAGTGCACACTCAGCTCGAAATGCAGCGGCCACGCTCGGCCGCCGAATGTGCCACCCCGATGGAAGCTCTGGATATCATTCGCCGAATGGCAGTGCGCCACGGCGATGACCAGATCGCTTCGGTCTTGAATCGTCTCGGTTATTCCACCGGCAAGGGAAAGCGTTGGAATCAGATCCGTGTGGCCACCGCGCGACGAAACCATTCGATTGCGGGACAAAATCGAGCATTACCCGATCCAGACCGAGTCAGCCTCAATGAAGCTGCGCGAATATGTGGCGTGAGCCATCGCAGCATCGAACGACTGGTCGAGGCGGGATTACTGGAACGTGAGCAGGTGACACCACGCGCTCCGTGGCAGATTCGTCGTGCTGATATAGACACAGAACCGATTCGGAGCATCATCGACCGACTGCGTCGTACAGGCAAGCTGGTTCTACAAGGGGGATGTACGGAAAACCAGACCATCCTCTTCACTGAAAACAAAGGAGATGATAATGCCGGGCATCATGAGTGAGGGTGTGGCATCAAGTTCTGTCCCCAACTATGCAAGACCGCAAAGAAGCCGATCTCGGCGCCTAGGTGCTTTGGATCGGCGGCGATGGTCTTGAGCGTTTCTGCCGTGGATTTGAAGAGGATGTCATAGACCACCTCCTTATTTTGATAGGCAATGGCGGCGATCTCCCCAGGTACGGTGAAGACCACGTGGAAGTACGGGCAGTCGAGCAACTCAGCCTGGCGATGCTCGATCCACTGCGCCCTGGCCAAGCACTGACACTTTGGGCAGTGGCGATCCCGGCACGAGTTGAAGCAGTTGTGTTCATAACCGCACTTGTCGCAGCGTTCGAGATGACCACCGAGAACTGCGGTGCGGCACACTTCGATCGCAGCCATCACACGCCGCTGTTCTGCGGACATCGATGGGCCATGATTCTGTCGATAAGCTTGGCCGTAGCGACGGAACACGTCCGCCACCTCCAGCTTCGGGCGGTCCATGAGCCGGACCGCTCAGAAGTACTGGGGAACCGTGTGTGCCGGGCTGATGGGTACGGGACGCGGGAGCAAATCCAGCGGACTGGTAGTCGAACACACCTTATTGGTAGCGATGCGCAGGTATCGGGCCGTCGTGGCCAGACTGCGATGGCCAAGCAGAAGTTGAATCGTCCGAACGTCCGTTCCCTGTTCCAGTAAGTGAACAGAAAACGCGTGCCTCAGGCTGTGGGGTGTGATCGGCTTAGGAATGCGGCAGAGCTCATGAGCCTTTTGACATGCCATCTCAACCGCACTTGTAGAGATATGCTGTTCTGGAGTGTCGCCTGGAAAGAGCCAGTGCTGAGGTTTTCCCACTCGCCACCAGTCGCGAAGCGTGGTGAGTAATTTCGGTGAGAGCATGACATAGCGATCCTTTTGTCCCTTGCCCTGCTCCACACGAATGACCATCCGCTTACTGTCGATGTGCGCTGGCTTCAAAGAAACAGCTTCTGAGATGCGCAGCCCAGCAGCGTAGCAGGTCGTTAGAATCGCTCGATGCTTCGTGCTCGCTACGCAGTCAAAGAACTGGAGGACTTCCTCCGGACTTAGAACCACAGGCAGCTTTTGTGGTGCTTTGGGCGCTGGAATCACTTCATCGAAAGACCAATCCCGTTTGAGTGAGGTCTTGTACAAGAATCGCAGGGCGGCCACGGCGATGAGAACGGACTTGGGCGCCAGCTTCCGCTCGTTGGTGAGATAGACTTGGTACGCTCGGATTTCCTCCGGCCCCAGCTGCTCCGGTGAACGTTTGAAATATCGTGCAAACTGCGAGACCTGCTGAATGTAACTTGTCTGGGTATTCAGGGAGAGGTTCCGCACTTGCATGTCTTCGGTCATGCGCTGGCGAAGGCTTGTCATGAGGGGCTCCTTATGCGAATGGGGATGTGCTGCAAGCAGCGCATCCATGCTTTCGCAAATGAGCATCGGTATGAAAATCGATAGGAACCAGTCGGCTGAGACGACAAGCCTCGGCTCGGAACCCAACAGTTCGAGCTACCGCGATACCGCGCAGCGGTTTAGTCCAGTCGCCACTATTCCGTGTGCCGGACTATTACAGGGTAGCCACGCGGGAGCCCTGTTTCTGCCGTATTCCCGTGCACCTGTGCGAAATAGTCTCCATCGGCCTACCCATGATGAGATCGACGAAAGGCAGAAATCATTGCTGAATCCTTCAGATACGAGTTGCCTCACTAAAAGCGCTGAAAGGCTCATTTCCAGGACACAAAGACGCTGGATGTGCGCAAAGGATCCCCTTGGCAATATTTCCTCCATGGACAGCTTGGTGGCTAATCAACAGCATCCGGACCATTGGGAACTATTCCGCATCATCAATCGCTCCGGCATCAGTTGTGATCAGTAAAAACGCAGCTGAGTACCGTTGCTTCCTGGATCACCCTGTAATAGTCCGGCACACGGAATAGTGGCGAACCAGGTGCGGGTTTGAGGGCTTACGAATACCGGCCCTTTTCGCGGCCTGGATGCAGGCCAGCCACACCGTCTTGTCGCTGATGGGCCGCTCGCAATCGCGACGCGTGCGGGATGGAAACAGGTAGATGCGGGGCTTGAGCCAGCGCCAGTAGGCACGCAGCGTCTCCAGCAGCGCAGGGCTCAGGGGCAGGTCGCGATCCTTGTGGCCCTTTCCATCGACTACGTGAATGATCATGCGCTGGCTGTCGATGTCGGCGATCTTCAGCCGCGCAATCTCGGCGCGGCGCATGCCGGTGCCGTAGAGAACCATCAGCAGAGCGCGCTGGAAGAGGCTGCTGCTGGCCTCGATCAGGCGCGCTACTTCCTCCTGGCTGAGGATGTTGGGCAGCTTTCGCGGAACCTTGGGATAGGGCAGGAACTCGCGGAACTCGGGGCGATGGAGCGTCCGTAAGTAGAAGAACCGCAATGCGGCCACATGGTGCTCGACCGATCCCGGGCAGAGTTTTCGCTCCTTGAGCAGATACGCCTGGTAGCTGCGCAAGTGTTCCGGACCAAGCTTGTCGGGCGACTTGCCGAAGTGCTGTGCGAACCGCTCGACGAAGCGTAGATAGTACCGGATCGTCCTCTCAGAGTAGTTGCGACGCTCGAGCTCTTCGAGCATCATTTTGCGTAGGTGGGTCACAGTGGGTTACCTCCTGTGCACCACACGCTAAACCAGCCACAAAACTACTCGACAGCCACAACTGCAGCGGCCGCGGCGCCTGCGGCTTCGTTCTCACCGCCGATCCTTCCCCTACTCAGTTTTCGACAGGACCAGTTGCTTGTCTGGGCGAAGAGCTGGAATACGTCGAGTCGGCACGATTTGCCGTGCTAGCAATAGTCAACAACAGAAAAGTCTGGTGCCCGATTTGCCGATATGCATGGCGCAGCCGTCACATCTAGTCCTGCACAAATAATTGACTTCAGCGTGACCGGATGATGACAAGCCGATGGGTCTAGCCATTGTACTTTGCATGCATGAGGAACAAAATCATTCGCAAGATAGCAAAACTTACTCCCATCTTACTTGTCTCGATCTTTATTGGAATGCAGTTCATTCCGACTCCCGGAGTCTCCAAGACTTCGACAACCGGAACGCATACTGCGGAGATGACCAACCCGCGAGTCGGTAAAATTCTGGATCGCTCATGCCAGGACTGCCACTCTAACCGTACAGCCTGGCCATGGTACAGCCATGTCGCGCCTGTTTCGTGGTTTGTCGCCAAGCACGTCAACGAGGGCCGTGAAATTCTGAACTTCTCCGAGTGGGCAACTCAGCCCCCCTCCGAGGGCGAGCGCATGCTAATCTGCGACGCGGTCTCCGACGGCAGGATGCCGCTCTCTGGGTACACGGCGATTCATCGCAATGCGAGGCTCTCGAAGCGGGATGTCGAAGTGATTTGTGCGTGGGCCGATGCTCCGAGCACATCTATGACGTCGACGCACGTTGACAAGTCGCAGACGCGCTGACGCTGGCGAAAACAAAGCCGCGCTGGCACGTGAGTTCGGCTTGCGGGAGGCTCTGTATCAGTACCTCAGGGCGGCGGACGCGCTACAGACGGCGTAGCGGCTCATACAAGGCACAACAAACCCTCGTCCATTCGTGGATGGGGGTTTTGTTTTCTCCTCTTTCTCTCACCAGTTCTTGGCCAAGCTCAGTTGCTTTCCGGGCGAAAATCTGGCATATGGAAGAGTAGGCCACAATAGGCTCGGAACTCGCAAAAACGTACTTTCATTCCGGCTCAAAGAGCGCGTTGGCCTGTTTTTTGCCGATCAAGATTATGGGCGGTCCGCCGTCAGCACGGATATTCTAGTTGCGTGCAAAGACAACTCGCGGCCGATACCCCGGGGCCATGGTGCCTACTAGGGAGTCTCTTCACTCTCGGATCTTTGCTCGTCCTCTTCTTCGTGACGGGGATACCCGCAGCAGCTCAAACCTCCCCTCCGTGGATCACACAGGATCAACAAGAACAGATTGTGCGGCAGCTTCGCACCGTTCTTCCGCCGGGTTGGAGCATTACCGCGACTGTTTCACACTTGGTTTCTACCAAAAGACTGGCTCGGCATTCGACAAATTAGAGCAACTCGGCTACGACTCGTTTACTGGGAAGGTGTCCTGATGGGCCGAGACGTCAAGGCCATCACAAATACGGACGAAATACGGGTTCAACAAGCGATCCAAGAGCTCGACATGTCCACACCATCATTGGTGAACAGCGGCTGGCATGACGCGCAGGCTCTATTTGGAGATCGCATGAACGAAATTGACAGCCGTGGGCAGTCACTCGTGAACCATTTCTGCAGTGACCGACCCTGCAAGGATGAGGCTGCTTATTCCCTCATCGTCCTCGGCGTACCGGCGCGATCTGTCACATCGGACTGCGCAGAACACGCGACGGCGAATGCACAAGGCTTCTGCGTCTCCGCGTTGGGAAATTTGGGAGGTCAGGACAGCGTCCAAGTATTGAGTAGCGTGATCACCAATCCATTGACTCCGCCTCAGGTGGAAAAATATGCGGCAATGTCATTGAACTCCATTGCCGACGCATCGTCGGGTCCGGCATTGTTGAAAGCGCTAAATCTGATTTCGTGGCCCGAAGCGGCTGAGCAGGCAGTCGAGGCCCTGGGTACAATTCGGTACGAACCGGCCGCGCCCGCAATCTTGTCGCGCATGCAGAAGGAGGCGCCCGAGGCACCTCAGCAAGCCTATTACGCAAGGGCTCTGGCGAGTCTGCACTACCAGCCAGCGGTGCCTACTATCGAAAAGCTGTGCAAGAATCCGATAGTCTACGGGGATTGGTTTCTGGAGAAACAACAAGTTCAATATCTTGGCTGGGTACCAGAGATAGCCCTTATGCGGCTCACAGCTCCATGGGGCCGGCCTTCCAACGGCGTTCGTCTGCTGCTGCTACCTTCAAAGGGTGCCGCGCCCGATCGAATTCGAGTTGTCGCTGTCATCGAAAATGTAGGTGATCGAGACGCGGACATTCTAGGCCCTCCCGGCGGCGACTTGATCGTGGACGGCACCAAGTACCAACGAAAAGACCCAGTGATCATGGATGGCATCATAACCCTGAGAGTGAACGACGTTGCGGCACATGCCATTGATTTGTCCGGTTTGATCACGGGTGGCGGGATGCACCACGTTGAATACCGGCTGGGGACCGCTAAATCCAACCAGCTAATCTTGCAGGTTCCGGCGGTCTACTAGCCTGGATTTCCACGGCAAAGAATTGACCTAAGCGGGAGGCTGATTTTTCTCATCCTTGGTAGGTGGTGAGGCGCAGGGGGAGTCCGTTCCACCATGGAACCTTGACGGGATTGTTGATCAGGTTGGAGGCGAGGATGATGGGGAGGTGAGCTCGGCGGTGAAAGCTGATGTGGACTTCTTTGCCGGTGATTTTCACGTCGGCTGGCATATCTACGATGTCGCGAAAGATCTGTCGGGCTTGAGCATTGGAGTAGCCCCGCATTCTTTGAGCCAGGAGCCGATACAGACCGCTGGCAATCACCATCAGTGCCATATCAAAGTCGACCTTGAGACCAACCGTTGAGGAAAGTGCATCCATATGGAAAAAGCGCACCGCATCGGAGAGCGCATTTTCAATGAGCATGCGCTGGGCGTAGCGAGTGATGAGCCGTTTGGCGGAGACGCGCGACTGGTTGGTGAGCAAGATGGTGGGGTCTTCGTGGCCCAGGTCCTGAATAAACAACTGGCGGAAGGTATGGTTAGCCAATCGAACGTTTTGCTGGTAGACTTTCGGGGTTCGATATTTGCGCGTCGGGACATCCAGTTCCACCACCCGCCAGGCGGAGCGGGGCAAGGACGCAATTTCCTTCAATAAGCTGTGGGATCGGCGGCGCAGGGTGATAAAGCCGATGTTTATCTCGTCCAGGCGAACCAGATTGGGATAGGTGGTCAAGCGTGAGTCGAAGACCAGTTCCTGGGGGTAGTTTCCGTGACTGTCCTTGCAGAAGGAAAGAAACTGGAAAATCTCTTCTGCCTCTTCGCCCTTGCGCAGATCGGCATTGGAGTAGCAGAAGGCTCTTCCGTCGGCATCCTGGGCCAGGAAGGTCAGCACGCTGGGCTGACGCCGACTGCGCATGGAGACGAAATGCCTCTCCACCATGGGGTCTTCGCCATAGAACGGGACGGAGTGGAAATCGAGGTTGAAGGACTGGGCGGGGAACAGTTGCTCACCGTGCATGTGGTCGTGCCAAGCCGCCAGCAGTTGGGTGGTCTGGGCGTGATGGACGCGCGAGGAATACTCCGAGAGGTAACTCTTTTTGGGGAAGGCATTGAGTCCGGAAAACAGCGCCAAGCCTTCATCGGCACTCAGGGCCATGGCATGGCTTTTGCGCTCGATAGACCATAGTTTCAGAGCCAAACAGGCACGCAGGGCATGGGTGGCGGGAATCATCTTGGATCCGGGCAGATGAGCCTCCGGAGCCAATTGGTCGAGGGCCAAGCGAACCATATCGGGGATGAACAGGAACAGTCCACCGCAGGTGGTCGTGAACTGGCGGGGGGCGAGAGAGAAATGAGCGAGGTCGGCAAGCGCCTCGATACTGGGGCGAGGATAGTTGGGACGCTCCTCATCGCGGCGTCGCGGCAAGGGAGCAAAGCCCTCCTCTTTCAGGACCTCACCTACGGCAGTTGGGCTGAGAGGGTGATTCTGTTCTTTGAGGGCCAGGCTGATCTCATAGATGGAGAGATTCTGTTTACGTAAGCGGATGATCAGTTCGCGGGCCGCCGACTTTTTGGGTTGGGAGCGGGGACCATGGCTGGGGGAAACAAAGAAGGTGGGATTCGGGTCACGGCGGAAGTGATGGCAAAGGACCTGGAAGGAGCCGACGGAATAGCCAAAGGCGCGAGCTACTTCACGGGAAGGCAAGCCCTCGACAAAGAAGGCGCGAAGGGCCTCTATAGATACGCTGTTTGGGGGTGCGCGGCTGGAGGAAGAAGCTGCGGCATTCGCTTATGTCTTTTGGTATTCCGTTAGACATGAAACTACAGTACTACATGCTAAATCCTTAAACACAAAAAATCGCGCTTATTGACTCATATAGCGAACCAAGTTGTGTAATAGAGCGGTGTTTATGCGCCAAACCGTGGACCTCACCGAAGACCGTCAAAACTATGGTATGACATAAGACGATGTATATATCTATCGATCAAAATACCGTTACGTATAAGCAACTTTGAATGAGCGCAATCCGGGACCTGCGACGGACAGACAGCGTCTATGTAGGCTCCTTCAAGTCTTGCCTTATAAATCCACGGGGCCGCTCTGCCCAAAATTCTTAGGTCAACTCTTTGTCGTGGAAATCCAGGCTAGTGGGACAAATCGAAGAAAGCAGCAATATCGAGGTATTTGTCAACACGACACTTGTCGGCCTTGATGGAGGCGATTCTCTCGAATCTATCACCTACCGAGACAACAAAAGTGGAGAGGTCCACGCTCCCACTCATTGGGTTTTCGTCTGTATCGGAGGCGTACCGCGGACAGACTGGGCAAAACCTGGAACCTTGCTCACTGATGCCGGAGGCTACATTTTAACTGGAGATGACCTGATCAATGAGCCGCTTCCTCCTTCATACTGGGGCTCCCATTTACGAAAACCGATGTTTATGGAGACCAGTATGCCGGGGCTATTTGCGGCAGGAGATGTTCGTCACAACTCGGTCAAAAGATGCGCCACTGCGGTGGGGGACGGAGCCACCGCCGTGTCTATAGTGCATCGGTTCCTTGCATTGAAAAGCTAGCCTAAGTCGCTGCCACTTGGACTCAGAACGCACCAATGCTACCAACCGGGACGCTCAGCCGCACACGCATTGTGGAAAGGCAATAATCATCTGAAAAGGGAGATGGAATCTAAGATCGGCTGTTAAAGATCGGCGGTCGGATTCCCAACGACTATGGACGCTGAGCGGATGCGCACGATGCTGTTGAAGCTGCCGCATGTGGCGGAGACAGAGGCGTGGAGCACGTACGTTCTGTTCTGGGCGGCGGATAAATCGATTGGCGGAAAGCTGTTCGCGATGATGAACCCGGTGAATGAGACGAACGGGGTGATCACGTATGCAGCCGGGCCAGAGCGGTACGCCGAGTTGCTGGAGCGGGAGGGCGTGTCGCCTTCTGTTGAATTTCCCCGGTCGCAATGGGTGCAGGTGGAGCGCTGGAATGTGTTTCGCCAGGCGGAGTGGCGGAGCGAGATGGAGACGGCGCACGCGATCATCACGGCGAAGCTGCCGAAACGGACGCGCGATGTGCTTGCGATGCCTCCCCGCGAGCGCAAGCGGGTGATTGAAGAGCGGAAGGCGCCGCTGGCGAGACGTGTGCCAAAGAAAAGCTGAGCCGGCGGCGATGCCGGCGTAGCGTTAGCCGGGCCAGAAATTCCATCGTACTGTTCCTTCGGTGACAGGCCCTTCGAGATTCTCATGTGCTTGCTGGGCTCCATTCCGCTCACCTACGTGGCTCTCCCCACTCCGCTGCTTCAGTTCCGTGCTCACAATAGCCACTATCGGCGAGTGGCGCCATTGAAAATGCATAGGAGTAGATCACCGCATCCGCCGCAAACGCCAGCGGCACAGTTCAAACGATCCTATCGAGACTGCCCCGGCCGGAGTAACTCGACTCAATCCTGCCTCGTCTGTCGGGGCAGTCTCGATAGGACCTAACGTTTGTCGGCATTAATCCGACGGACGACGAATAAGCTCCGGATTGCCCGTCATCCGGCCACAATCCGATGGGAGCCTCCGCTGGACAGTGCCCCGGCGGTGAGCAAGTTTGGCGGTATAGTTCTGTCACAGTGTGGCGCGGCGTGTGTCTAACTTATCAGAGGAGACACAAACATGAGCGTGAATGAACTCCAAGCCTTAGCAAAGCAGTTCGTCGACGCCTTCGATCAGCGCGACCTCAAGACTTTCCTGGGGATGCTTTCTGATGACCTGGAGGTGTTCGACCACGTTCCGTACCGATTCGACGGCAAGCCGGTCTTCGCCAAGTATCTCAACGAGGTGGTGGAGGGCTTAGCCTCAGCGAGCTTCGGCTTCCGGCAACCATCGTGCCGCGTGTACGGCGATACCGTTGGTATCGTAAATGCCCACGACATGTTTACGGGAGTAACGAAAGACGACAAGGTTATCTCGATCCATGGCCGAACTACCTTGGTCTTCATCAAACAAAGCGGGCAGTGGAAGATTGTGAGCGCTCACTTCTCTCCAATACCCAAGGCTCTCTGAGAATCGAGCCAGGGCATATGGGCGCTTGGAGGTGCACCATGACTATCAATAATCCGCTAGCAGATAATTCCCCCGACCACGAGGACCAAAGCCTTGCTCTACGCGCCCGTTCGGGAGATCACCAGGCGCTGGAAGACCTGGTCCAGCGGCACCAAACGTGGATCTACAACATCGCCATTCGCATGCTCCACCATCCGCAGGATGCTGAGGACGCCACGCAAGAGATCCTCATTAAAGTACTCACCCGGCTCTCGTCGTTTGAGGGTCGGAGCAGCTTCCGCACCTGGCTATACCGCATCGTAGTGAACCACGTGCTCAATATGAAGCGTGGGCAGGTGGAGGTGCAGCATGCCTCCTTCGATTTTGCTTCCTACGGCGCGGCGCTCGACGACACGCCAGATTTAGAGTTGGCCGATCTCAAAGCCACATCGGCGGAGACTGACCTGCTAGTGACCGAGGAGATGCTCTCCTGCACCTTGGGAATGCTTCTTTGCCTTGATCGTGAACAACGCTTGACCTTTATTCTCGGTGCGATCTTCGAGGTTGGCGACACCGTTGCTGCTGAGGTGTTGGAGATCACTCCCGACAACTTTCGACAACGCCTGGCCCGTGCGCGGCGAGACTTGCGCAACTTTATGAACGACAAGTGCGGACTGGTGAACCAGGCGAACCCCTGCCGGTGTGCCAAGAAGACGCGTGGCTTCATAGAGGCAGGCTACGTCGATCCCGAGAATTTGTTGTTCGTCCGCGAACGAATAGGCGAGGTTCGGGAAGCCGCACCGAAGGTGAATGAGGCCCTCAGCACCCTGGATGAAAAATGCGCGGAGATCTTCCGTGGACATCCGTTCTATAAGGCGCCAGATCTCGCGCCAATGCTGCGGCGGTTGGTTGCGAGGACGCATATTACAAACTGAACGGCAACAGCCCGCGACTGTTTCGCCAAGGTGGGCTGAGCGTGGCCGCGCCAGGCGCGGATCCGCGGGGCTGTCACCGTCAAACGATAGGAGGAAGGCCATGATTGACCATATTTATCTCCCCGTCTCTGACCTGGAACGGTCGAGCGAATTTTACAAGAAGATGCTTGAGCCGCTTGGCATCGACATGCCCTACAAGTTCGAACAACTGCACGGTTTCGCGATCAATAGCAATCCGGGTTTCTGGCTGAAGAATGGCGAAGTCGCCAAAGGCCTTTACGTCGCATTCACCGCCAAGAGCGCGGACGCTGTCAGGGCCAGCTACAAGGCGGCGATAGATGGGGGAGGTACCTCAAACAAGGAACCGAGCCTTCGGCCCGAATGGCGTGCCGACTACTTCGCGGCAAACATCGGCGACCCGGACGGATACAACATCGAGATTGCCTATAAACCTTGGCTCTACAAATAAGAGGTAACGACCCATCTACCCATCTGAGGCCAGGCGACACCGGCCGGCTGGAACAAAGGAGCACATCATGAAACGACTCGACAATAAGGTTGCGATAGTGACAGGCGCTTCAAAAGGAATCGGAGCAGGAATTGCAAAAGCGTTCGGCGCGGAAGGCGCGGCGGTGGTTGTGAACTATGCGCGCGATCATGAAGGCGCGGAACGGGTGGTGCGCGAAATCACCGGCAAAGGCGGGCGAGCCATCGCCGTGCAAGGCGACGTGGCGCGGAGGTCCGACGCACAACGCCTCGTCGCGGAGGCGAAAAAAGCCTTCGGCCGCCTGGATGTGCTCGTGAACAACGCGGGCGTCTTCTCGTTTGCGCCCTTCGGGCAGTTCAGCGAGCAGGAATTTCACCGTCAGTTCAACACGAATGTGCTGGGCATGTTCCTCATGATCGAAGCCGCTTTGCCGGCCTTCGGGGCGGAAGGCGGCAGCATAATCAACATCGGATCGGAGGCCAGTGTCACTGCCTACCCGACCCTTTCGATCTACGTGGCGTCAAAGAGCGCCGTCAATGGCTTGACGCGCGTGCTCTCAAAAGAGTTCGGCTCCAGAAAAATCCGCGTTAACGCTCTCAATCCCGGTGGAACCGAAACGGAGGGTGCGCACGCGGCGGGCGTCATGGGAACGGAGTCTAAGAAGCAGATAATCGCGAGTACGCCGCTGGGCCGCGTGGGCCAACCCGAGGACATCGCGCGAGTGGCCGTATTTCTTGCCTCGGATGATGCGGGCTGGCTCACGGGAGAAATCATCTTCGCGAACGGCGGCAACAAGTAAAACGACAACAGTAAAACGCCTTCAGAAGAACAACACCATGAGCGCTTATACGGTAAGCATTGAACCTATCGATACTGATGGAACAAAGGATACGCCGGATGAATGACGCCATCACCGGCACTGAAATCGTTATCTACGGCGGAACCGTCCGACAGTCTGAGCCCGCCGACAGCACTCTTGACACTTCACTGAGTTAAAAACGCGGGCTACGGCCCAAGGGTTTCCATCGGAATTTCGGTAATCGATTAACAAAGAAGGAGAACGATCATGTCCGCATACGTTGTCTTCACGAGAACTAAAACCATCGATCAAAAAGAGCTCGAAAAATATCGAAAGGGAATCAAGCAACGATGAAGGATCATCCTATCGAAGTGCTCGTGGCCGATGGAAAGCACGAAGTCCTTGAAGGTGATCCGATTGAGGGAATGGTCATTGTGAAATTACCGAGCGTAAAGCCGCAAAGGATTGGATTTACAGCGAGGCCTACCAAAACGTTGCGAAGCACCGCAAACACGGGGCGATCTATCACGAACTCATTGTTGAAGGTGTCAGCTAACGGAGACAGTGATCGGCCAGCGCCTTGACCTTGGCGAGCGGGGCGCCCTGGGTCCAGTCGTCGACTGTCTCCGCGTCCGGCCAGCGGGTCTGGTCGATGCGGCGGTTGAGGTCCTCGAGGTCCGCCTGCGGGACGGCGAGGATGAAGGGGGGATGGCGTCATTGGGCATGGATTTCTTGGCGTCACCGCTACGACTGGCGCCAATGCGAGGCGATGCTGAACGATTGGGGCCAGTACAAGACCGCCATCGACGGCCTCGACACGGATTGGACAGCCCGAAGAGATTGCCGCGGCAGTCCTGTTCCTGGCTTCCGACGAAAGCAGCTTCATCACAGGCGTCGATCTGCCCGTCGACGGCGGCACCGTAGCTGTGTAACGACGCCCGCATCCACGAATGTTGCGATTGTGAGAGGCGCCTCAAATGGGATCGGCGCGGGAATTGCAAAAGCTATGGACGCTGAAGGCGCGGCGGTGATCTTCGCGAGCGGCGGCCACAAATAAACCATCTTTAGGAGAGCGACCTATGAGCGCTTACCTGGTTTTCGCACGCGAGAAGACTATCGATGAGGCGGAACTGAAGCTTTACTGGGATAAGATCCGGGCAACCTTCGAAGGCCATCAGGTCAAGGTCCTCGTCAACTACGGCCGTCTTGAGGTTCTAGAGGGCGATCCCGTCGAGGGTATCGTGATCGCGGAATTCCCAAACCTCGAGGCGGCCAGGGCATGGTATGAGAGCCCCGCCTATCAGGCCATCCGGCATCACCGCCTTAAAGGAGCCATCTATAGCGGTCTGGTTGTGCAGGGCGTGTAGCAGGAGAATATGTACGTGCTTGTCGTTCATGCCAACGAGGCAAGTCAGGACGCTATTGCGAACGCCCTCATCGCTGCGGTAACGGCGTGACCGGCAAAAACACAACGTCGCTGCGCCAGGCTGCACGAGTCCCCTATGAGGCCGCAAGCGTGTCAATTCAAAAATGCTGAAAATGAGACGCAGTCGGTCGTGGTCACAGTATCGTTATAAGACCGCGCCTGGCTCGGAATTCTAGTATCATCAATGTTCTATGAGGCGAGCCCGCGCGATACGTCCGAACATCTTCGGCCTAGCCCGTACTTTACTTTTCTCATGTATTTGCCATTCTGCGGTGCTCTCGGCAGTTGCCGCGCAAGCTCCTACTGGAATTCGTGTTCAGGGCCCGGGATCTTCTCCTGATATTGGCTTTGCCTGCTGCGACAAAGGTGTCGAACAGATGCAGCCCCTGTTTGCCGATCGAAACGTAATCCCGTCGCTGAACGAACTGCACGCAGAAGTCGCCGTCGCTATTCTCGACTTCGCACCGGAACGAACCGCTGTAGTACATCGCTTGAATCAGGCCGGGATTCGTGTCATAGCGTGGATAATGCTGCCGAAAGAGGAGGGATATTACCTAAATGCGGATAATTCGCCTGCAGCTATGGCTCGCATAGCTGCCTTCGAAAAGTGGACTGCCGAAATGGTCTGAAATGGGCTGCGGGGGGGCTGGACATCGAACCAAACTTTGCTGAACTCGCGGCTCTCAAGACCCATCGGTGGCATCTAATCATCTCGTTGATTCGACGGAGCCTGGATGGCAAGCGAATTGAGCGCGCACGCACGGAATATTCGCGACTAATCGCTGAGCTTCAATCGCGAGGATATGCAGTCCAGACCTACCAAATGCCATATCTCCCCGCAGAGCACAGTGTCCACTCCACGCTTTTGGATCGGCTTTTCGGCACGGTAGATGTCCACGGAAACGAAGAATATCTCATGCTCTATACGAATGTTGCCCGCCCGATTTGGGGCGGCGATGATTTGGTCATTGGGTCGCGGAGCGCAAGGCATCGCGGTGGGCAGTACCGACGGCGAAACACCCCCGGGAGGTGGCTCGGGACCGCTTGACTGGGATGAATTCTCTCGCGACTTGATCGTAGCGAGTCTCTACTCTCGGCAACTCGGTGTCTATGACCTTGAAGGCTGTGTGCGCCAAGGGTTTTTGCCTCGCTTGAAAACTATGGATTGGAAGAAATCCGTCGTCATTCCTGCGGAATCCGTTAGAAGGGCCGAGCATCTCGGTCTGATTATCCGCACCGTTCTCTGGACCAGCTCGCACATTCGGTATCTCATCGGTGCAACTCTAGCCCTTTGTGCTTGGTTCGTATGGCGCCGGCGCGTTCGCAAGGAGAAAAGGATTATCGCGAGATCAGCACTACGAACTTCGTCGGAGTGCATTTCAAACCTACACTAGCAGCGGATCGATCACGGTTAGTCGGCAACCCTTATCTTGGGATTACTTCCCGTTTGCCCATCATCCGACCACAATCCGATGGGAGCCTCCGCTGGCCAGTGCCCCGGCGGTGAGCAAGTTTGGCGGTATAGTTCTGTCACAGTCTGGCGCGGCATGTGTCTAAGGTCGTCCTGCTTTTCGTGATGCCAGCGGCACGAATGTCTCTTTTGATCTCGGGCTCTCACCACCGTAGAGAGTCGAGTACTCTCCGACAACAAATCGATCAAACCTCTAGGAACATGTAGTTTCCTTGAGCCTGCGGCCGGGGTAGCATCGCCCTGTATTGACGCAAATCCTCTTCTTGGAGAGGGAGGACTAGATGAGAGGCAATATCAATAAAGTCCGTGGCCCGATTCCATCGCTCAGGAGTGGCGGCCCTCGGGAGACGTATGTGACGACATCTGTATGGTTCAGCAAAACGCCTTTAGCGCCCGATAAGGCCACCATCGATCAGGTTGAAGGCATCCCTGAGTATTCAATCGCATCCGACGATCAGTTGCTTGTGGAGGCGCAATCTGGCAGCCAGCAGGCGTTCGTGGAACTTTGTCGCCGACATTCACCGATGGTGAAGAAAAGAATTCTCTCAATCGTTAGAAACCAAGAAGATGCAGAAGACGCGCTTCAGGATACCCTTCTGAGAGCCTACAGGCACATGGACACGTTTCGCCGCAACTGCAAATTCTCTACATGGCTCACGAGTATCGGGACGAACACGGCATTGATGATTCTGCGCAAGAGGAAGACGCGCAAGGAAGGAAACACCGATGTCTGGAACGACGGAAGCGGGCTACGGAAAGCGACGGAGTTTGCGGACCTTTCGTTAAATCCAGAAAGGCTCCATTCAAGACGTCAAATCATCCTTGTGATGAGGCAAGAGATTGAGTAGCTGCGACCGATCCTTCGTTCGATGATCGAGCAGCACTACGGAACTGAGTGTTCGCTGGAGGAATCGGCGAGGGCACTCGACATCTCTGTCACCGCTGCGAAGTCCCGTCTAATGCGAGGGCGCAAGACACTTCGATCGTACTTAAAAAGACACGGCGTCTCAGACTCTCGAGTCTAGTCGTTCTTCAACGCACACGATGAACAGGGCGCGAGGTATTCATAGGATGCAGGACAATCCCACACTTGATCGAGAACACATCGACCGGATTCGAACAGTGGCGCAACTGCGTTCCGTGTGTAGTGGAGAGGTTCTTTATGAGCCTTCTTGTCCCGATGTTCCTCTCTTTGTTGTCTTGGATGGAACCGTCTCGGCGATCCGCGAGTCAGGACAGTTCACAGGAGAAATGTCTCTAATCTCCGGCAATCGACCGCTCGTCACAGCGCGGGTAACTCAGGACGGTGCCGTCCTTGAGCTTACGCGGGAAAAAGTTCTCTCACTGATGGCCAAGGATACAGAGGTTGGCGACATACTTATGGGGGCATTCGTCGCACGTCGCCTGTTGGCGATTCAGCTTGGAGAGGGCAACGTCGTCCTGTTCGGCACCAAGAGTTCTGGACGTACTCTTGCGCTCAGAGAATTTCTTACCAGAAATGGGCATCCGTTCACATACATCGATATTGACACGGACTCCTGTGCCAGCGAGTTGATGGAAAAGCTAGACGTTCGTAATGGCGAAATTCCGGTTGTCTATTGCAACAGGCGATATGTGCTGAGAAATCCGTCCATTGCCGAGCTAGCGGCCTGTCTTGATCTCAACATCAACATCGATAAAGGCGTGCGCGACGTTTTGGTGATCGGAGCCGGACCAGCAGGGCTTGCCGCGGCGGTGTACGCGGCCTCAGAAGGACTGAAGACGCTGGTTATCGAGAAGTCGGCACCCGGTGGCCAGGCAGGGTCGAGCTCAAAGATCGAAAACTACCTGGGCTTTCCGACGGGGCTTTCTGGACAGGAGCTTGCAAATCGATCCATTGCTCAAATCCAAAAATTTGGGGCGCAGCTGATGGTCGCGCAATCAGTCGTGCATATCGATTCCAGCCGACAACCATATAAGGTGATTTTGGAGTCCGGCCTTAAGTTCAATGCGCGCAGCGTCGTGATCGCAACTGGCGCGCAATATGCGCGATTGCCTGTCGAGGAAGCGGAGGCTTTTACGGGCAGAGGAGTCTATTACAACGCGACGTATATGGAGGCGCAGCTCTGTGACTCGGAAGAAGTAGCAGTGGTGGGTGGGGGAAACTCTGCGGGACAAGCGGCCGTTTTCCTTGCTCAGACATCATCGAAGGTGCATCTCCTAGTGCGTTCGAGGAAACTTTCAGAATCGATGTCGCAGTATCTGATCGCTAGGATAGAAGCACATCCCAGGATCGAAATCCATTACGTGACTCAAATTGGTGCTGTCACCGGCACGGCGCATCTGGAAAGCATCGAGTGGAAAGACGACTCATTAGGAATCAAGGTAAACAGGCCAATTCGCCACGTGTTCGTGATGGCAGGCGCTGCGCCTCGCACGGAGTGGCTTGAAGATTCATTTGTACTCGACAAAAAGGGTTTCATCGTTACCGGCCCGGACCTTGCCGGATGCACCAATTTTCAGTGGCCGTTGAGCCGTTCCCCGCTTTTGCTTGAGACCAGTGTGCCCGGAATATTTGCGGTGGGTGACACACGAGCCGGGAGCGTCAAACGGGTTGCGTCCGAAGTTGGCGAGGGCGCAATGGCGGTCCATCTCGTGCATCGATTCCTCGCCGAGGGCACCGAGCGGCACAACGCAGCATGAAATTAACGCCACGGCCAGAAGCGCTCAACGTGTGAAGGGGGGGGCCAAATGAAGGCACTTGTAGTTAATGCACTCCGTCGAGGATTCGATTTGGAGGACGTTCAGATTGCCTCACCGATAGGACGCGAAGTTCTCGTCAATGTGCAAGCGTCTGGCTTGTGCCACACCGATCTGTTGTTTGCTACTCACAATATTGTCCCTATGCCTGCGGTGCTTGGTCACGAGGTTGCGGGGATCGTAGCTGCGGTAGGTGCGGATGTCGCGCAATTCCATGTTGGAGATCACGTCGTAGGTTCTCTAGCTCAGGTGTGCGGAGCATGCGATCGATGTGTATCTGGGCGATCCTTCCAGTGCAAACATCCCGAGTCTACGGTGCGCAGACCGACCGATGCCCCGCGCCTTAGCCGCAATGGGATTGGCTTGTTCCAGGGCTTCGGGCTGGGCGGCTTCGCCGAACAAGCTCTCATCCATGAAAACCAGCTTGCCCTCGTACCCAAGGAGCTTCCGTTCGCCAAGGCTGCGCTCCTCGGCTGCGGCGTAGTAACGGGTGCCGGCTCTGTCTTGAATACTGCGAACGTTAGCGCCGGTGACACAGTCGTGATCTTCGGTGCAGGAGGGGTCGGGCTCAATGCTGTTAGTGGATCGCGCATCGCCGGTGCATCGAGAATAGTCGTCATCGACATCCAGGAGAAGCGACTCGAAGAGGCCCGACGATTTGGTGCCACCGATGTCGTCGATTCCACAAAGACGAAGCCTGTAGAGGCCGTCCGTGATCTGCTTCCGGAGGGGCCCGATCACGTCTTCGACTTCGTAGGGCAGAAGTCGGTCGCCGAGCAAGGGCTCGCAATGCTGGGCGTCGGTGGTGGACTCTATCTCGTCGGAGTGGACAAACCTGAGGTCAACCTTGACCTGAATATCTTTGACTCGATCGGTGGGCAAAAGCGCGTCCAAGGCGTCAACTTCGGCTCAACCAATGGCAAGCGTGACATCCCAATGTACGCCGAGCTGTACTTGCAAGGGCGCATGAACCTGGATGATCTTGTTTCGAAAGAGATCTCGCTGCGTGACGTGAACGACGGCTACGCGGCGTTAAAGGACGGCTTGCTCAACCGTGTCGTTGTCACTTCGTTCTGACTGCAAATACTTACACAAGGAGAATCGCAATGAAAGCAATCACGACTCACTATATCGACGGATTGTTTGTTGAGTCCCACGGCCGCGAGGTCATGAACATTATCAAACCGACCAACGGTCAGGTGATCGGCCACGTCACGCTGGGCGACGAAGTAGACACGCGGCTTGCCATCGCAGCGGCAAAGCGCGCGTTTGCGACGTACAGCCGATCAACAATTGAAGAGCGAGCAGCGATTCTGCGCCGCCTTTATGAGGCCGCCTCTGCGCGAGCTGATGATCTAACGGCTGCAATGGTTGAGGAATATGGTGGAGTCGTACAATTTGCCGGACTGATCGTACGGTCCGGCATCAACGCGTTCCAGGCAGCCGAAGCGGCGCTTCAGGAAATTCCATGGAAACGCGGTTGGAACAAAACGACAGTGACCATGGAACCTGTCGGGGTGGCTGGTCTGATTACCGCGTGGAACGCAAATGCGCTGTTCATTTGCCTCAAACTGGCCTCAGCCGTCGCCGCCGGTTGCTCCGTCGTTCTCAAGCCCAGTGAGTTGAGTTCCATACAGACGCGGGTCATGGTCGAGGCCCTGCACGAGGCTGGACTGCCAGCGGGCGTGTTCAATGTCGTTACTGGCCTTGGCACTGTCGTCGGCGCGGAACTCGTCAGAAATCCCGACGTGGCTAAGATTTCATTCACAGGTTCTGTTGCCGTTGGCGAGCAGATTATGCGTGACGGCGCCGCGACTTTGAAGCGCATAACCCTTGAACTTGGTGGAAAGTCTCCCACGATTCTTCTTGATGATGCTGTACTGGAACAGGCCATTCCTTCAGCACTCATTATGGCCTTTTTGAACAGTGGCCAGGCGTGCGCCGCCGGTACACGTCTCCTCGTTCCAAAGAGCCGGCTCGAAGAGGTAAAGGCGGCTATCTCCGTTGCGATGCGCTCCATTACGGTTGGTGATCCGGCAGACCCCAGCATCACCGTTGGACCGATGGTTTCGGATAAGCAGTATGACCGCGTGGAAGGATACATTCGCAAAGGCATCGAAGAAGGTGCAGAGGTGCTGGTCGGCGGCATAGGCCGTCCAAAGGGTCTCGAAGAGGGCTTTTATGTTAAGCCTACGGTATTCGTCAACGTGACGAACGACATGACGATTGCCCGGGAGGAAATCTTTGGTCCTGTTCTCAGCGTGATCGCTTACGATTCCGATGATGACGCGATCCGGATTGCTAACGATTCCAAGTACGGCCTTCATGCTGCCGTCCTCGGAACTGATCTGCAACGTGCGCGCCGCGTGGCCTCTCAGATTCGATCTGGACGGGTCGTGATCAATAACATGACGGATGACCCGCAAGCGCCATGGGGTGGTTTCAAGTCCTCGGGCGTTGGCCGCGAATACGGTCAATACGGGATTGAGGCATTCCTCGAACCAAAGGCAATTCTCGAATAGTCTTACGGATTACATGCACACGGAACCGCTCGCGTCGGGAGCCATCCAATCAACGATTAGAGTCGACTATCAAAAGGAGGACTCCTATGAGCAGAAGCGTATCCATTCAAGCCTCGAAGGTAACCTTTCCCAACCAGCTTACGAGCATGGCTGGAAATCTGTTTGTTCCTCCCAATATGGATAAGACGAAGAAATACCCGGCATTGGCTGTTGCCCATCCATTTGGTGGAGTCAAAGAACAGACTGCCGGAATCTACGCCAGCAAAATGGCCGGGAAAGGATATGTAACCCTGGCTTTCGACGCCAGTCACCAGGGCGAAAGTGGCGGATATCCGCGGGACACTGAGAACCCTGCGGAGAAGATGGAGGACATCCGCTGTGCTATTGACTACCTGACAACCCTCCCCATCGTGGATGAGGAGCGCGGAGGGCTTCTCGGCATTTGCGCTGGCGGGTCGTATGTACTTGGTGTTGGGCCTACGGAATTGCGCGCTAAAGCCATCGCTTCTGTTAGTCTTTGGGATCTTCACTTGACCGCGCAAGAGGGGTGGCCCGCACCGGACTACGACAAAGCCGCCGTCCTGGTGGAAATCGGAAAGCAACGCACCGCGCAAGCGCGCGGTCTTTCGGTCAGACGGGACTACGGCATCCCGAAAAAGGTTCCGGAAGGCGTGCCCGGGATCATAAAGGAATCCTCTGACTATTACAGGACTCCTAGAGCGCAGTACCCCACCTCTCGCAGTGTGTTCATCTTTACTGATTTTGCGCGGCTCATGGATTTCAACTACTACGCGCGAATCGAGGAGATCGCGCCGCGTCCGATATTGTTCATCGTCGGAACAAGGGCCGCTACGATCTTCATGAGCAAGGCTGGATATGAAAATGCAGCGCAGCCAAAGGAGTGGTTTGAAGTTCCTGGGGCGACACATCATAGCCTCTATGATGATGAAGCTCAAGTAGGGGGGGCGGTTGCGAAACTTGAAGAATTCTTTGGACGTAACCTATAGCCTCGTCTGACGTCGGTCCCTTGTCATGATCAAACGCCCACTCGGATTCTGAACAAACAGGAAAGGAGCACCCATGAGCAAATACATTACGATCTCGCCGGAAGAAGCTGCGGATCGCCTCGCCGTCCGGGAACTCGTAGAGGCCTACGCCCATTGTGCCGATCGGCGCGATGCGCAGGGTCAGATGTCTCTATTCACTACTGATACGCATTTCGTGGTGTACATGAACGCGAAAGATCCGACGCCGTCACAGGAATTGCACTCGCGTGAGGCACTTGCTCCGGTTTTCGCTGACTTGAACAAGTACGAAGCGACGATGCACTTCGTTGGACAAAGCACGATCCTGACGCTGACCGGCAACCGTGCCGCTGGGGAAGCGTACACCTTGGCGCATCACCTCACGGTCGACGGTGGAAAGCGAAGTCTGATGATCGCCGCACTTCGTTACTATGACGCCTTTGTGAAAATGGACGGCGCATGGCTGTTTGCGGAGCGCCTGCTCTATGTCGACTGGCTGGAGGAGCGCGCATTATCATAACCCTCGAACTACAAAACGGAGTCGACGAACGCAGTTGCATTGCCAGGGAGTCGTAGATGAACGTTCGAGCGATCGGCCAAAAGCGGCTTGTAATCGTGGGCGCTACAGGAATGGTGGGTGGTTACGCCCTTCGCTATGCGCTCGAACACCCCGCCATCGGATGCGCGACGTCTATTGGGCGTAGGAAACTCGGCATCTCGCACCCCAAGCTGCATGAAATTGTGCATCTGGACTTCGCTGATTGCTCAGCGCTCGCCCCAGCACTGTCAGATCAGGACGCAGCGGTCTTCTGCATGGGCACATATACGGGCACCGTGCCAGACGCGCAACTCCGTGCAATAACCGTCGATTACACGATAGAGTTTGCGAGAGTTCTTCGCAGTAGTAGTCCTGACGCGGCGTTCTCGTTCCTGAGCGGGAGTGGCGCCGACCCCACGGGACGAAGCCGAATGGCTTTTGCACGTTACAAGGGAGAAGCAGAGAATGCACTCCGCGCGTCGGGATTCCCAAGTCTTTACATCTTCAGGCCCGCCTACATCTACCCCGTGGAGCCGCGAAAGGAACCGAATTTTAGCTACCGCTTCATGCGAGGGATCTACCCGGCGTTTCGGGCCCTGTTCCCCAATCAGGTTATCAGGGCCGATGACTTGGCCAGAGCCATGGTCGATGTCGTGGTTGGCGGGATGGGAGTCGCTCCAAGCATGGTTTTCGAGAATAGCGACATCCGAGCTCTGATACGGTCGCTTGATCCGCAACGGGATGCCCCAGCGAAAGGGCGCAAATGACACAACGCCGAGCCCGAAAGCAGCCCAGCGAAGCAGATGACATCTTGAAAGCTCGGGGTGCTGAGCGAACGGATGCACTTGAGAAGGCCAATGAAGAGTTGAAGGCAGCGCAGGCGGAGCTGCAGAGACGATGGCAGTACCTGGCGGAGGCTCAGAAGTTGAGCCGTTCGGGGACATTCGGGTGGAAGGTAAGCAACGGGGAGCTCGTCTGGTCTGACGAAACCTACAGAATTCTTGGCTTCGCACGAGAAACGAATCCCACGCTCGATCAGGTCTTCGACAGAATTCACCCTGAAGACGTGGACCGCATGCGAGAGATCAGAGAGCGTGCCGCACGGAACGGCATGGACCTGGATTTCGAGCATCGAATTCTCCTGCCGGATGGCGTGGTCAAGTACCTGCACGCGGTTGCCCATGCAGGACGAGACGGTTCCGGAAATCTGGAGTACATGGGCGTGGTTACCGACATCACCGAACGCAAACGCGCCGAGGAGGAGCGCGAGGTACTGTCTCGCAACTTGCAAGAAAGCAAAACCAGACTTGAAGAAGCCGAGCGCGTGGCCCACCTGGGCTACTGGATATGGAATCTTGAGACAAATCGAGTGGTCTTTTCGAACGAAACCTGCCGCATCTATGGGATTAAGCCGCAGGAGGATTCCATTGATCTAGCGGCAATTCGGGACCTGATCCACCCTGAAGACCGAGGGTATGTGTTCGAGAACGCAGAGCGAGCGGTTCGTGACGGGGTACACATCGAAACGGAACATCGTCTCATTCGTCCCAGCGGTGAGATACGCATCGTTTACAGTCGCGGCGATTTGACTAGAGACGAATCGGGGCGACCCTACGAAATGTTCGGTACGTGCCAGGACATCACAGAGCGAAAGCGCGCAGAGGAAGAACTCCATGTCCTGTACCGCGAATTGCAAGAAAGCAAGACCGCCCTCGAAGAAGCCCAACGCGTTGCTCACGTAGGTTCCTGGGTATGGGATCTTGAGAAGAATCACGTGACATATTCGGACGAATATTACCGCATCTTTGGGCTGGCCCCAAGAAAGGACTCCATTGATATTGCGACAGTGCGCGAAATGATCCGCCCTGAGGATCGAGAATATGTCTTTCGGACCGCAGAAGAGGCTATTCGCTCTGGGCAGCGCGCTGAATGTGAACACCGGATCCTTCGTCCCGACGGAGAAAGTCGCATTGTGCACAGTCTGGGCGATTTAAAGAAGGACGCATCGGGGCGACCCTACCAAATGTTCGGTGTGACCCAGGACATCACCGACCGGAAACGCATCGAGGAAGAACGTCAGAACCTGTCGTACGCCCTACAGAAAAGCAACGCGAGGCTTGAAGAAGCTCAACGAGTGGCTCACATTGGACATTACGAATTTAACCCTGTCGAGAATCAAGTCACTTGGTCCGCCGAACTTTGCCGTATCTGGGGGCTACCTCCGGTGAAACGCCGCATTGACATGGGGGTGGTTTTCCAGATGATCCACCCAAAGGATCGGGAATATGCGGCCCGGGTAGTAGAGGAGATCATTCGTATCGGAACTCACTTGAAGGCGGAACATCGTATCGTTCGCCCCGACGGCGAAGTGCGATTTCTTCAAGTCCTTGGAACTGTCAAAAGAGATGCCTCCGGGTGCGCCTACGAACTGTTCGGCACATGCCAGGACATCACTGATCGCAAACTCGCAGAACAAACCCTACGGAGAAATCAGTTCTACCTGAGCGAAGGGGAGCGCCTCGCTCATATGGGGAGCTGGGCCTCCAGCGATCTGGGTATCTCCTGGTCTGATGATCTGGGTATCTATTGGTCCGAAGAGGTATACAAAATTTACGGCCTCGACCCGAAGGACGGCCCTCCGAACCTTGACCGGTATTTGGCCGCAATCCATCCACAAGACCGAGCCTCTATGGCAGAAACCATCAGAGTGATGCATGAGCAGCGCTGTGCCTGCGACGTAACAAAACGAATTGTTCGGCCAGATGGAGAGGTGCGTTACATTCGCTTTGTGGGTGTTCCGGTTGTCGAAGAAGGAGTTTTCAAGGGGTTCAACGGTACCACAATGGATGTCACCGAGCATGAGCTATTGACTCAGGATTTGCGGCGGGAGCGAGCGCACCTCGCGGAAGCGCAAAGCCTCACTCATGTTGGCAGTTGGGCGTGCAATTTTCTCACAAGCAAGATCTTTCATATTTCTGATGAGTCCCTTCGCCTGTATGGCATTGATCCGGCGGAAGGCCCAGTCTCGTTTGAGCGGTTGTATGAGGCGACTCATCCAGACGACGAGCCTACAGTAAGGGAGAAATTTTATGGGGCAATTGAGGCGAGACAAGATTATGACATTGAATATCGGATCATTCTTCAGAACGGTACCGTCAGAACTCTGCGTTCTTTAGGACACCACAATCTTTCCGGAGAGGTTGGTGAATACATCGGTATCACAATGGATATTACGGAGCGGAAACATGCGGAACGGGAGCGCGAAAGGTTGCGGCAATTAGAGGCTGATCTGGCACACATCAATCGCGTCAACATGATGGGAGAACTGGCCGCGGCGCTGGCGCACGAGATCAAACAACCCATTGCTGCCTCGATCACCAGTGCAAACGCCCTTCGTCGTTGGTTGGCGCATGATCCGCCCGACTTGGAAAGAGCACGTGCCACTGCAGTCCGGATTGAGGAGGACGGAAATCGTGCTGCCGAGGTAATTGACAATTTGCAGTCCTTTTTTAGAAGGGGCACACCTGCAAAGCGTCAAAGCGTCGATTTGAAGGAAATAGTCGGAGAGATGAGCGTTCTGCTAAGGGCCGAGGCGGACCGGCACTCAATCACCATCAATAGCAAATTCGACGCTGATATGCCCAAGATCGTGGCCAACCGAGTGCAACTTCAGCAAGTCCTGCTCAATCTGATGCTAAATGCACTCGAAGCCATGAGGGATGCCGGAGGCGAATTGACCATCAGGTCACGAACGGATGAAGACGGTCGGCTGCTCGTTTCCGTCAGTGATACTGGAGTCGGCCTTCTTGCGGAAAATACTGAACGGATTTTTGATCCTTTTCATACCACGAAGCCACAGGGCACGGGTATGGGGCTGACCATAACGCGATCGATCGTAGAGTCTTACGGGGGGCGTGTGTGGGCAAGTGCAAATCACGGAGCGGGCTCAACTTTCTCTTTCACGCTTCCGGGCAAAACTGAGGCTTATACATGAAAGCCGCGGATATTCCCACAGTATTCATCATTGATGATGATCGAAGTATGCGCCAGGCTGTCCAGGATCTGGTCGAATCAGTGGGCCTTCACGCCGAATCCTTTGCGACTGGCGGAGAGTTCTTACGTAGAGGGCGTACAACCAGCCCAAGTTGCCTTGTTTTGGATGTGAGGCTGCCGCAGATGAGTGGGCTCGATTTCCAAAATCGTCTAGCCGAGAGTGGCATGCAAATTCCGATTATTTTTATAACGGCGCACGGAGACGTGCCTATGTCAGTTAAGGCACTCAAAGCGGGTGCCGTAGAATTCTTGACGAAGCCTTTTCGGGATCAAGATCTGCTGGACGCAATTCAGCAGGCTCTCCAACGTGACCGTGCGACGCGAGAACAGCAGGCCGAGATTCTCGATGTGCACGAGCGCTACCGAACCTTGACTCCGCGAGAACGAGAGGTCATGGCTCTCGTTGTTTCGGGATTGCTCAACAAACAGATTGCTTCAGAGATCGGAGCCAGCGAGGCCACTGTAAAAATCCATCGAGGCAACATGATGCAGAAGATGCATGTGGGGTCGCTAATCGAGTTGGTCCGCATGGCCGATAAACTAAAGCTCATTCCTCTTAAATAATGTGACGCTCCCACTTCGGTGGCTAGTTGACTCCTCCGCGAGCTCTATTCAACTACCCCCTGAGTGTTAGTTTGCTCGTCCACGGTCCGATTGCGCCGGCCCTGTGCAGGACTTTACCTTCGCCCATGGGGATAATGTCCGTTGAGCGTGGAGGGCAAGTCTTGCTCGCATCCGGGGTCCAATGCATGAGACTTCGCGCGAATGCTGCCCTGCATGAAGGCAGGTATTAATGCCATGGATAGTACCTTGACTAGTGTCTTGGCCGCTCTTAGCGGTTCCGTGATCGGCGCCACAACTCCGGTCCTCAGTAATTTCGTCCTCCAGCGAAGTGTTACTCAGCGGGAGCTGACCAATCGCGAGATAGCCCAACGGGAAGAGCTCTATTCGGAGTTCATCACTAAGGGAACAGCTTGCTACGCAAAGGCGCTTTCGCAAAGTCTGGACAACATCGACGAACTCGCGGCGATATACGCATTGGTGAACCGAATCAGGCTCTTTGCGTCTAGTAGTGTGCTTGAGGCTGCAGATGTATTTGTGAAAAACCTTGTCGAACGCTATGGCGAGAACAACATGAGTATAGAACAGTTAATGACCCTCGCGCGAGAGCAACACCCAGACCCGCTAAATGATTTTGCTCTCAAGTGCCGAGCAGAGCTTCGTAAGTTGTATGCGCAATCGAGCTGGAGGAGTAGCTAACACGAGGGACGTATCAGCGTTTACGAGACCGGATTTGTTTCGACATGCGTGGCGGAGGCAAAACCTCATCCATCCGGGCCAGCTTCATCTGCCTCCGGTTGTACACCTAACAGCGTCACATTGTGACCTCCGGGTATGTCTGAACCTTAGTCCTAGAGGAACATGTAGTTCCAATAATGTTTCCTGATTGCTACTATCACGCTGTCAGACGGATGCATTCATAGATGGACCAAGGCATGGGTCTCAGCACGCGGCCATTTAGATGCCGATACATCCGGATTGGAGAGGCCTCATGCGCTGGCTCGCTAGATTGCTTGAATTCGTCGGGAAGGTCGGGTTATTTGGCGCGCGGGTTCTTGCGGACGCCGTCAGACCTCCGTTCGAATTCGGCGCGCTGGCCCGTAATCTCGCCGAAGTGGGAAATCAATCCCTCGCTCTCATAGTCGTCTCTGGCTTCGCCCTGGGAGCCGTCATGACTCTTCATACCAGAAGCACCCTGGTGCAATTCGGGGCGACAGCCATGATTCCCGCCGTTCAGGCGGTGGCGTTTTTCGTTGAGATAGGTCCATTGGTCGCCGGACTTTTGCTTGCTGGGCGAGTGGGTTCAGGTATTGGGGCTGTTTTGGCAAACATGCGCGCCTCAGAACAAATCGATGCGGTCGAGTCGTTGTCGATCGATTCATTCAAGCTTCTTGTAGTGCCAAGGGTCTTGGCTTGCGTGATCTCACTTCCACTTCTCACCCTTTTCATGGATTTTGCGGGACTGCTGGGAGGATTTCTTTCGGAAGAACTGACATCTCACGTGGCGCCAGGCCTCTACCTCAGTCGCGCCTTTGATCATCTGCAGTGGTCGAACTTCATCGCGCCGACTCTTAAAACCGCTGTATTCGGATTCATCATCGGTTCAGTCTCTTCGCATTTCGGATACACGACGGACAAGGGATCCCAGGGCGTAGGCGAAGCTGCCACTAACAGCGTTGTTGTGTCTTCACTATTAATCATCCTTGCAGACGTATTCCTGATCAAATGCATCTATTTCCTCTTTCCGGATACGGCACTATGAACGAGCCCCACACCATCGCAGTCGAGTTCAAGCAGGTGTCGAAATCGTTCGGTACGCAACGTGTACTGAACGATGTCTCTTTTCGCCTTGAACAGGGCCAGGCGCTTTGCGTACTCGGCCGGAGTGGCACTGGCAAGAGCGTTACCCTCAAGCTGATCATGGCCCTCATAAGCCCAGATTCAGGCGAGATCTGGGTAGATCGGGAAAACGTCGTTGGTATGGGGGAACACGGTCTGTCTTCCGTACGTAAGAAGCTCGGCTACCTATTTCAGGACGCAGCTCTATTCGATTCCTTTACTCTGTACGAAAACCTCGCGCTGCCGCTTGTTCGTCTCACCAAGAAGTCTAAAGCCGAAATCAACGAGCTGGTCCAGCAGACTCTCACCGATGTCGGTTTAGGGGCACATGGTAACAAATATCCGTCGGCACTTTCGGGAGGTATGAGGAAGCGGGCCGGACTTGCGAGAGCGTTGGTACTTGGCCCGAAGATCCTGCTGGCCGATGAGCCAAGCAGTGGTCTGGATCGCATCACCGCCTCCGAGATCGATGAGCTTCTGATGCGTCGCAGAGACGAGTACGGTACTGCTCTGGTAATCGTCTCGCACGATATACACGGTGTCCGCCGAGTAGCTGACCGGGTCGCTGTGCTTGACAAGGGATATATTGTCGCATTTGGGTCGGTCGAAGAAGTGAGCCAGAGCGAGAATAGCGTCGCTCGCAGACTCGTTACGGAGTGAATCAATGTCGAGACGAAATGTTGCTGTAGGACTGTTTATCATCGCCGGCCTGACATTGTTCGGCCTTGGGATCTTCCTGGTCGGGAGTCGTCATGAGGCATTTACACGTCACGTGTTGCTGTACACCGAATTCGCTGACCTTGATGGCATCACCAAGGGATCGAAGGTGCAAGTGGCTGGCATGGATGCTGGTCAGGTCACTAAAATAGATGTCCCTCAGTCACCGAACGGTCAATTTCGTGTCCAAATGAAGGTTGATGATCAACTCCTCGGCCTTGTGCGAAAGGACTCCGTGGTCACGGTCGACACTGAAGGGGTGGTCGGAGATACCTTTCTTACGATTCACCCTGGATCGCCTAATGCCGGCGTTGCCCAAGACGACTCTGTTCTACAGAGCAAGGCTCCCATAATGCTCTCCGATCTGCTGAACCATGGTCTCGGGGTCATGAACGATGCAGACGCAACGATGAAGCAAGTAGGAGCAAAGCTGAACATTGCTCTGGATGGTGTCAACGGTGCTGTGGGGAACGCGAACGATCTACTCGTGGGGTTGAAGGAAGGTCGCGGAACAGCTGGGATGCTTCTCCGAGATGACAGAATGGCGGACCAGATCAGAGAAACCATGTCGAGCGTCCGGTCAACGACCTCAAACCTGAATCAAGCGTCTGTTCGAGTAAATAGCATCGTGGCCGACGTTCAGGAGCGTCAACTGCCCCTGAAACTCGATGAGACCATGAGTAAGATTAATTCCGCGTCGTCCCAAGCCGATGCGACGATCGGCCAAGTCCGTCAAAGTTTAGCTGAGGCTCTCGGTCCAGATGCAAACGGCGTTACCGCGGCGCAAAACATCAACGAGACGCTAAGTAACATCAATGCCGCGACGGGCAACATGGCGGAAGACACCGAAGCGTTGAAACACAACCTCTTCTTCAAGGGCTTCTTCGATCGCCGCGGATACTATACGCTTTCCAGCCTTTCTCCCAGGGAATATAGGCGCAGCAGGCTTTTTAGCAGCACTCGTAGCCCGCGTGGGTGGTTGGAAGCAGCCAGCCTCTTTCAGCATGGCCCCCACGGCAGCGAAGAATTGAGCCCGGAAGGAATGCGCTCAATCGATACGGTAGTCGCGTCATTTGGGGATGTGATCTTCAAATACCCGATTGTGATCGAGGGATATTCGGATGCGCCGGTACCAGCGGACGCTATTTCCTGGTCCTACGCACGGGCACAGCTCGTTCGAAACTACCTCGATGCGAGGTATCCATTTGTCGCCAAGAATGTCGGTGTGATGCCGTTAAGCGCCATCCCTCCGCCTGGAATGGAGCACGATCATTGGTCAGGTGTGTGCATCCTGGTTGCGGAGAAGATGTAGCCCGTCCGCGGGAGAAATCAAGCGTACTCCACAACCTACCGCTTTCTAAGCGATCTCGTTCTACGGGCGACGAAGCGAAGTGTTCTTCTCTAATCGAAAACTGGAGAGCTGAGAAATGACGACGCAACCTCCTCTCGTTGTAATTGTTGGCGGCGGCTTTGGAGGGCTCGCCGCTGCAAAGGAAATGAAGTGTTCCTGCGTCAACGTGCTACTGATCGACCGGTCGAATCATCACGTTTTTCAGCCTCTTCTATATCAGGTTGCAACGTCAGTTCTGGCTCCCGGCCAGATAGCGTCGCCGATTCGCAGCCTCCTTGCAAAACAGGCGAATACGTCCGTGATGCTGGGCAATGTGACCGGAGTTGATGCAATCTCGAAACAAGTTATCGTGGACGCAAATGACAAGGTTGGATTGACAATTAGCTACGACTATCTGATTCTTGCGACTGGCGCGAATCACAGCTACTTCGGTCATGATGAATTCACCGCGTTTGCTCCGGGGCTGAAGAGCCTTGCCGACGCCGAGGCTTTGCGGAACCACATCCTCGAAGTCTTTGAGAAGGCTGAAATCGAAGACGATCCGGAGAGGCGCCAGGCTCTAATGACCTTTGTGATGGTCGGCGCTGGGCCGACTGGTGTCGAGATAGCAAGTGCAATCGCTGTAATGGCACGAACCTCGTTACGACGAGACTTCCGGCGCATTGATCCGACGTCCGCTCATGTCGTTCTTGTTGATGTGGGAGCGCGCCCGCTTGCCACATTTTCCGAAAAGCTCTCCGAAGCAGCGATGCGGCGCCTGACGAGGCTTGGAGTCGATGTCCGTTTGGGGGTCGCAGTACAAGTGGTCGATGAGGAAGGTGTAGTTATGGGAAACGAGCGGGTTCGAGCCAAGACTGTTGTGTGGACCGCCGGTGTCGCACCTTCGCCTGCCGGAAAGTGGCTGGGAACTGTAGTGGACCACGCTGGGCGCGTTCGGATTCAGTCAGACCTCACAGTTTCAGAACATCCAAACATCTTCGTTGTGGGAGACACAGCATCGCTCGATCAAGACGGCCGTGCGTTACCTGGCGTCGCGCAAGTAGCGATCCAGCAAGGCAGATATGCTGCGATGTCTATCCTCAGAAGGGTCAGAGGACATTCTCCATTGCCCCAGTTTCGCTATTTTGACAAAGGGAATCTTGCTGTTGTGGGTAGGAATTTCGCGGTTCTGCAGAGTGCGGGTCTCCAGTTGAGCGGCTTTATGGCTTGGCTAGTATGGGCTTTTATACATATCCAATTTCTGGCCGAAGCGAGCCTGCGATTCAGTGTCTTTCTGCAATGGACCTGGACCTACATAAGCGGCAAACGCACGGCGCGACTGATCATCCGGCAACGAGCCAATGATTGATCCTGCCAGGCAGGCGGCCGATCCCAAACCTGCGTTCTTTTAAATCCGGCCCTGTCATCTCGCTAAAACATCTTGCTATTCCACTCCTCCTCCAGTTCTAGCCGACTACCACTTCGGTAGTAATTTTCTCGACCACGGCCCGATTGTGATGTGTTTGTTGATTGCGTTACTTTTCGCACATGACGATTGAGCGCACTTCACGCCTTCTAGCAATTCTGGACGACGACACGTCAGTTCAGAGTGCGTTGCAAGACCTGATGGAAGCGGAGGGCATGTGCGCGCTGTGTTTCAGTTCCGCTGAGCAGTTTCTACTTTCCGGAGCCAGGCACAAGGTAGGATGCCTTATCGCCGACATTCAAATGCCAGGCATGACTGGTATCGAACTGCAAGCACATCTTAAGACTGAACGATGCTCAATACCTATCATCTTCATCACCGGGCGCGGCGACATTGCATTGGCAGTAAGTGCGATGAAGCATGGTGCGATTGATTTTCATACCAAACCAGTTGACGGAACTTCGCTGCTTAGTTCGGTGGAACGGGCGTTGCAGCAGAATCTCGCCAACCGCCGAGAGGCAATCGAACATGCCAGCATAATCGCTCGATATCAATCATTGACGCCCAGAGAGCGGCAGGTGTTGCCGATGTTGGCCAGCGGTCTGTTAAACAAACAAGTGGCATTTGAGTTGGGCATCACCGAGTACACGGTTCAATTGCATCGCGGACACATTATGCGAAAAATGGAAGCAGACTCCTTTGCAGCCTTAGTCAGGATGACGGACAGGGTTTGTCTTCATATCGCAGATCGCCAAGAGAGCCCGCAGCAAGCCGCTCTGACAGGATTCCGACCCCGACTCAATGTGGGCGCGGATGCACTGCATGAACCACAGACAGGGCGCTGAGGTAGGGAAGATAGTCCTGCCCATTGATCAGGAAGGGCGCGCCGTTGGCAAAGCCTTCCATCGGCGCCTTATCAGTGACGGCGACATCGCGCACACCTGGTACGCCTCTGACCTTCTGGGTCACCTCCCTAAGATAGTTCGTTAGTGTCGTGCCGTTCGTGAACTCGGTCAGCGGTATTGGTAGATCTATCGCAAGAACGCTGGTTGTATCGACGCCCGCGTCGAGGCTGGCAAGCCTGTTGAAGCTTCGGATCTGCAGGCTGCCGCCCACGAGCAAGACAAACAACAGCGCCACTTCGGCAACCACCAGGACTATCCTCATCCGATGCGATATGAACCCGGCCGTGGTTGGCCCACCCTCCTTCAGCGATCTGGCAAGATCGGGCCGCGTGCCCCTGAGCGCTGGCGCCAGGCCGAAGAGGATTCCCGTTAGGATTCCGATAACCATCGTCATAACCAGCACGCCGTAGTCCATGCGGACGTTTGCTTCCGGTGGCAGCATGTCAGGCCGCAACCACAGTTTCATTCGGTACGTGAATGCATTGCCCAGCGCCAGGCCTGCCACGCCACCGAAGATCCCGAGCAATATGCATTCGGTAAGCAACTGCCGGATCAGACGGAGACGGCGCGCGCCCAATGCTGAACGAATAGCCATCGCCTGTTCGCGCTCCGTACCCCGCGCAAGGGTCAGATTAGCCACATGGGCGTACCCGATCAGCAGCACGGCTCCCACGCACGGAATATATCCAGTGATAATTGCGTGTCATGTTCGCGGGTGTGAAAGAGAGGGCAGCCACACTACAGACCAGGTCCGGTCAAACGTACTGTTCGCCGGAAGCACGCCGATGATCGTGTAACTTTTCGAATCCAACGTGATCTTGCGGCCGATAGCTTTGGGGTCGCCGCTAAACCGGCTCCGCCAAATGCGGTTCGAGAGCACGACTTCCGATCGTTGCCAACCTCGTCTTCGCTTTCGGCAAAAGTGCGTCCCAGCGCTGCGTCCACACCCAGCGCCTTGGTAACGCAGAACAAGAAGGTCGCCTACTATCATTTTCGAATTGCCACTCTTCAGGGAGGCGACAGCGCTACTACACTGCGGGCGAGCGATCTGCATTTGCTGACATCGGAATTGGCTGCAGACACCATCAATTCGGTTGATTCCGACGCGACAGCATGGATGGAGAAACACAAACAAGCGTGCTGGCTAACGTCAGAATGTGCAAAGGATTGACCCCGTTATCTGCGAAAACGGCCACGGATGCCCTGCCGATGGCGGAGCCCCGAGATGCGTTCCTATAGGGCATTTGGCCGGGCAAAGCACAGGTGGTAATCGTCTCCATACCGAATAGTCTTTACCCTGCCCAACGCTGAACGCCCTGTATCTAAAACAATCGTGCTTTCAGCAGAGAATGGGTCTTTTGTGCGATCACGATGAATACGTCAGCCAGGAATGATCCGCCAACACATCATGGACTGAAAAGCATGGCCACTTCATCGCTTCAAAGGTACAACCGTTCTCTCACCGCAGTGCGTGAGAGATTTGATACGTACCCTGCCATCCTTGCCCTGCGCTCAAATAACGACCCGCAGCTGCTGGAATTGCTTCTACTGTACTTCTGCGCTGCTGGCGCCCAGATGACTTAGCCCGTGGAAGGCTGGATTCGTCGCGCTGCATCGCGGTGTGCTGAGTCTGGCTTTGAAGCCTTGGCGAAGTCATTGAATCAACATGCCCAGGCCGAATCCGTTGATCACCTGATGATGATTGCTGACGTTTATTCGACCCCAGAGAGCCTCCTCACCTTGGTGGCGGCCGGTACCGCTGCACTCGAAGCGTACGCGGAGTTCTTGAGCGACTGCGTTGCGCTTGCTCAGCGTCATTACAGCGCAATTATCAATCCCCTCGATCGCCCGCCCCGTTCGGTGACCTCATGAGTGCGTGTGAAGTCGCGCGCACAGCCCAAGGAAGGAAGTTCCCACGAAACTTTTGAATCTTCATTCGGCCTGGCTAGGTTTCGCGCGAAATAGCATCAGGAACATATCCGGAAAGCCAAGCGCTGCTAGCACCCAAAGCACGAGAACGAATAACGCTCGCGGGATTCCGCTTAGGTCCATGAAAAAGTGGAAAAACAAGATGTTCAGCACAATCGGTGCGAGTACGAAGTGTGCCAATGGTACAAAGCGATTCAACAGGAGGAGCACGCCCGCGAGGACCTGTAGACCCACGATGACTAACTCTCGTGCGAAATCACGAGAGCACTCATAAATTGAGTGCAACTCCGGACGGCGGCGGCAGCTTGATGAACTGGAAGAAGCCGTTCAGCGCGAAAACCAAGAGTGTGGCGGCATACACACCTTTCGAACAACTGGAAGGCGACCCCGTAGACGGAGCGGCCGTCGTCGAATTCCCATCTATGGAACTGGCGAAGGCTTGGTTTAACAGTCCCGCATACCGCGCAATCATGCATCATCGCCCACAGGGAGCGCACCATATCGGCCTCTTGATGGAGGGAGGACCGCCGCAAGTGGAACTACGGATGCCGCATACGAAGACGCGCAAACCACGTAGCGCGTGATGGCGGCGTGAGGGGCGGCGTTGCATTACGAGCTAGATAAACTGGGCCGCGAATAATCACGGGCCTTCTTCCTTGAAGCGTGGAACGGAGATGTTCCGTTCACGATGGGCCGGATAGATCGAGGTTGTGTCATGTCCCAGCAGTGCGCGTTAGTCTTTTCGCGGCTGGAGACCCGCCTTGACTGAAGGCTTGGATGCCGATGTTTTGTTCATACAGTGCATCCGCGCTCACATTGAGTCGGGGGCGGAATCTTGTCAGAGCGGGTTGCTGCGGGCGATTTTCGATAAGCAAATCGGAGTCGCCCTTAATCTATGGACTATAGGGGCCGGATTCATGGACGGTCGCATCGCCGGTCCGGCGCCTCTGGCAAGTCTCGCTCAGCCCTTGCAGTGTGCTTCAAAGAGTTGTTCGGGGAAACGCCGCTCGAATATTTAGCAACTTGGAGAATGAATAAGGCTGCGGCGTTGCTGCAGGAAGGTGACAAAAAGCTGTTCGGGGTGGCAAAGTCCGGTGGCTACTCAGAAGTGAATGACACATTGCGACTCGCCATTGCTGTGCCGGAACCTGGGGCAGCTTTATGAGTTCAATCTGCACTTGCGGCAGGATATGCGTTCAATGCCCTAAACGAGCGTTACAGCCACCTCGGAAAATCAATGACTTGCCTCAGAATCATGGCGATAATCTATGAGTCCAAACCCGTAAGAATATGTCTTTTTCACAGCGGCGGCGGCTAGTTCAATTAGTGCTAAGCCCGTGTACGCAACAAGTGACATCCGGATCACCGCTAATACGGGCATCGTGGCCGGCTCTGGGCACAACCTCAAACCTCGCAGTCTTTAGTTTCATTCTTCGCGTAACAGAACCAGCGGATCGACCGACAACGCGCGCTGTGCTGGGATCCAGGTCGCCACAAGACCAAGCAACACCATCGCAATCACCACACCGGCCAGGACAAGGGGATCGCGCGGAGTGGCTTGATACACGATGGAAGCCAATACCTTGCTTGCGAGGACCCCGACGATCAGTCCGGCAACCGAGCCAATGGCGAGCAATCGGACGGCATGTCCCAGCGCCGCGCTCAACACCTCAGTTCTCGGTGCACCCAGGGCCACACGGATTCCAAGTTCCTTGAGCCGCTTGTTGACCGAATAAGCAGCCATGCCGAAGATACCGGTGATGGAGAGGATTCCGCCCATCATGCCCAGCGCGCCGAGGGCCATGGTGGCCACGCGGCCGGGGAAGAGAACCACGTTCAGGAGCGCACTCCACGTTTGAATGTCAACGGGTAACCCGGCATCCATCTCGCGCAGCTTGACCCGCATCGCCAACGCCAAGGCTTCCGGATGGCGCTTCGATCGCACGACGACATGCACCAGGTTGGCAGACGATTGCAGGAATGGCCGAAATAATGCCGGCTGCTGATCTTCGGTGAGGCTCATGTATTTTCCGTCTTCCGCGACTCCCACTATCTGAATGCGGTTTCCGTGCTGGTTGCGGTAATAGCTGCCCACAGCGCGTTCGACCGACCCGAACATCATCACCGCAAAATGCCTGTTCGCGATCGCTACACGAGGAGCACTCCTGTCGTCGTGCCATGTAAAGCTTCGACCGGCGAGGATGCTCGTGCCTGCAGCTTCGAAATAATCGGGAGATACATCGTAGGAATACGGGGTGGCTGTGACATTCGATTGGCTCAGATCCCGCGCATCATCCCTGTACGTATTCACGCGGAAGGCCGCCGTGTAGACCAGCGGCGGATAGTTGTTTACGAGTCCGGCGTGATCCACTCCGGGAATCGCGGCTATCGTATCGACCAGGCGGCGCTGCATTAACAGCAGGTTGTCGCCGCTGTAGCCCACCATGGACAGGTCGGCGCCCAGTACCAGGGTTTCACGCGGTTCAAAGCCTACATCGCTCTTCAGTGAGCGCACCAGTCCGCGTACGGCTACGATCGAAGCGGTCACAAGCACTGCGCAGATGGCAATCTGCACCACCAGCAAAGCATCGCGAACGGAGATCCGGTGTCCTGCAATCGGGTTCCACCCTGCTTTGATGACCTCGTATGGATGAGCCTGCATTACCTGGCGCGCCGGCACGATCCCGAAGAGTAATCCGCTGACCAGTGCAAGAAGCAGGGCAACAAGGAAAATCCTGGCATCGAGAGCAATGGGAATATGAATGGGCGCGACTTGAAACGGCTGCCACGCAGCCAGCTTGCGCAACAGCACGATGCTGCCACACAGCCCGAACGTTCCCCCTGCAATCGAAATCAACACCGCCTCGGTGAGCAATTGGCGCAGGATTCTGTCTCGAGTGGAGCCCAGTGCGAGCCGCAGCGCCACTCCTCTTGAGCGGTCCGCAGCGTGTGCGGCAAACAGGCCGCCCAGGTTGGCGCACGCAGCCAGCAGAATCAGGAAAGCAAGCAATGTCAGCCCGGCGACGAAGGCACGAATGGCGCCCCCGAATGCCGTCAGACCTACTCGACCCAGGGTCGTCTTTTCGTGACGTACCTCTTTCGGATAAGCCTTTTGGAGGGCATTGCCGATCGCGTTTACGTCCGCTTCGGCTTCCCCGACAGTCACACCGGGGCGCAAGTGTCCAAACACCTCGAAGACACCCTGGGTGTTGCCGCGCTCGATGAACGCATTTCCTGCGCCCACCTGCTGTTGGTTCACGATGGGCACAAAGAAATCGGGAGACAAAAAGAACAGGGTCCCTCGGAATTCGGCCGGAGCAACGCCAATAACAGTGAAAGGATGCTTATTGATCTGGACCACGTGGCCAACAACTGTGTTATCGCTATGAAAGCGGCTGTGCCAGTAGGCATAACTCAACACTACGTAGGGGGCGCTGTTCTGGCCACGTTCATCAGAGCCGTGAAAGAACCGCCCAAGATAGGGCTGCACTTTCAGGACATCGAAGTAGTTGCCGCTGACTGCGAAGCCCGTAGAGTTCGACGGATCTTTGCCCGGGTCGAACCCCACAAAGGCAAAGTTGAAACAGGCCAAGTCTTCAAAGCTGTGGTTGCGATCGCGGAGATCGATATAGTTGGGATACGATTGAAAACCCGATCCGTCCCCATAGTGGGTTCCATAAAGACTGCCCGCCTGCGGCACTTCGAGCGGCCGCAATAACAAAGCGTCCATAATCCCGAACACGACTGCGTTGGCGCCGATGGCCACCGCTAATGTCAGAATGGCGACGGAAGTAAATCCCTTGGACTTGCGCAATCGGCGCAGTGCGAGGTTTGCGTCCCGTGACAGGATGTCGAAGAGGTTGCCTCCCAGGGCGACATAACTTCCCTCTTTGAACCGTTCGCGCGCGCCAAACTCGATCCGAGCCTGTCGCTGGGCCGCCGTGCGGCTCAGGTCCGGCCGCTCAAGGTCATCCGTCCGATGCACAGGATGCGAAGCGGGTTTCTCCTCGAGATCGTCCACAATCTCGGAGCGCCGCAAGAACTTCACGGCAAGCGAACGCAAGTAGGAAAACACGTTCTGGTAAACCCCCGTGTTGATTCGATATGAGCGCAATAGATAGACCGATCGTTGGGTGCGAATTGGAGAGATTGTAAACTCGGTTCACAACGGGGCACTCCACAGTGCACCGAAAAGCAACTGGGAATGCTCTTGCCTGCGGTCACGCGCTTATCGGCCTGTTCTACGCAATTGAAGCGACCAACCCGTCATCTACCTGAGCGTTTCTGGCTTCCTTTACCCCTCTGCATGCGATTTCACAGAGCAGAACCGTAAACAGAGTTGCCATTCAAACCTTGCGATCTACTCATAACGCAAAGCGACCATGGGATCCACGCGCATGGCGCGCCGAGCCGGAATGTAGGAAGCCGCTAAAGCGACCGCAATCAGCAGAACTGCGACACCCAGAAACGTTAGCGGGTCGCGCATGCCCACGCCGAAGAGCAAGCTCCCGAGAAATTGCGCCAAAAGATACGAGCCCATCAACCCGACAGCCACGCCGATGAGCGTCAGTTTGAGCGTCTGGCCGAGGATCAACCGGCGCACGGCAGGCGTTTGCGTGCCAAGGGCAATTCGCAATCCGATCTCCTGCGTGCGCTGACTGACCGTGTAGCTCGTCACGCCATAAATACCAACCGCAGCAAGTAGGAGCGCCAACCCCGCAAAAATGGCCACGAGCACCGAGGAAAACCGCCGTGACGAGACGGAGTCAGAAATCAGGTTGTCCATGGTCATCACGTGCGTCACTGGCAAATTTGGTTCGGACCGGTGCACTACTTCGGTGACCGCGCCAGCGATACTCCGTGGATCGGAAACCGTACGCACAATAAAATAGGGCGTCCATCCTCCAAAGAAATAAGCATCGTAGGTCGGCGCGTGGTCGAGTCCATACTGGTGGACATTTCCGGCGATGCCAATGACAGTGTTCCAGCAGGGGTGCGCATCGAGCGAGCAGAAATTGAAGCGCTTTCCGAGCGCGTCGCCTTTTGGGAAAAACCGCTTTGCCAGCGTTTCGTTGATGACCGTACTTTGCAGATTAAGATCCTGCTCGTCAAAGAATCGCCCCGCACGCAGCGGAATGCCAACCGTTGAAAAATAGCTCAGGCTGACGTAGCGAAATTCAGCAATGGGGCGGCCTCCGCTTTCGGGAATCGGCTGGCCTTCAATGACGAAGCGTGTGGCCTGGCGCAATGAGGTTCCCAGGGGCAAATCGTCGATACCGCCAACGTCTCTCACGCCCGGCAGCGTTCGAATCTCTCCGGCGATTTGCTCAAACCGAACGGCCTGCTTGCGCCCGTAGGCGATCTGCTCTTCCAATGACATCTTGTTGTAGTCGGCGAAGGAAATTCCCGGCTGTTCGATCTCCATCGTCAAGACGTGGTCGGGCCTAAATCCCGGATCGACATCGAGCAGGTGGTGGAAACTCCGCAGCAGCAGTCCTGCGCCGAAAAGCGGAACGAGGGCCATGGCAATTTCGGAGATCACCAGCAAATTGTGCACGCGATGGTGGCCGGAAGCCCCTGTGCCCTTGCTGCCTTGCTTCAACACTCCCGCCAAATCGCTTCGCAACAGTCCCAAGGCCGGCAAGAAACCGCATCCAATGCCCGCACAGAAGCAAACGGCAACCGTGAAGGCCAATACCCAGCTGTTCA
>Ga0206941_10028_pt1 | contig 42828 bp, 31 predicted proteins | sample Alteio_BWOrgHeat_9_FD_153251 | JGI IMG/M metagenome (GOLD analysis project Ga0206941, IMG submission 153251) | Enriched cells from forest soil in Barre Woods Harvard Forest LTER site, Petersham, Massachusetts, United States -... | ecosystem: Environmental > Terrestrial > Soil > Temperate forest >...
AGAATTAATAAGCCATGCTAAAGCTCCAGCAAAGAATAAACCTAAGAAAAAGCCTAAGAATTTAACTGTAGCCGTCGATGATAACAATCACGCCATAATAAACAGAAGTAATAGCGATAATAGTTATGCCACTGATAGTACCAATGTAACTAATTATAATCTAGTTCCAGGGATGGATGATAATGTAAGCAATATTGTCGATCACAATTCAAAGAGCCATGATCCAGGTAATAATTTACGTAACGTTACCGTGGACAAGAATGTGGTTGATGTTGACTCCTCAGTTAGTACCTATGATATAATGGCTTTTTCATTGATTCGAAAGATGTTCGATTTAGAATTCCCGCGAGTGGGAACCATTCAACATCGAGGAGTAAATTATATGATCTGTAATAGATTTAACGATCGGCCTCTGCGACAGGAAGATTATTTTCCTCCTACTAACGAAAACACGCAGTTCCGTTTACGTTTGATGATGATAATCTACTTATGTAAGTTAGTAGGATGTTCTTTGCATCTATCCGATATCCGTGTTATATACGGATGGCCGTATTATTGGCGATGTTCTCGTATCGGATATAAAAATGCTCATAGTATTACTGATGCTGAATTTCAACGAATCTTCGGATTCGACCTCAGCAATGATAAGGAACGCAACAACTATGCTGATGTGTTTGTAACGCGAATTATGATCGATCATTTACGAGGATTAGATTTTGACACCGATGAGTTACGAGCAATGTTATACTTGGATACAGAAATAGTACGTTCTACCTATAGAAAAAGGGTCAAGTATGGATTGACGAAGAAGCCCCGAGAAATAGAAGATCTCATCGAGGAGAATTATAGTATTCTTATTTCCGCCTTCCCTTTCAATATCTTCACTCGATAGGAAACAAAAACGAAATCTGTATTCGCTTTATCTAGAGTTCAAAATAAGAAAGATAGTCTGAAATGTTCGCGAGAGTAATATGTATCGTTAAAAGCGAAATTCATGCACAGCGGTTAAGTATGGGTTCTTATCTACCTATAGTTACTCTAACTATAAGCAAGAGTAAATTCGAAAAAGAATACATCAATATTACTAAATGCGAATTATTGCATGTCTATGATTCGGTGGAGGATTTTAAGACTCCCTACGCTGCTACTATTAAAAACCGAACTCTTATTCCGACTAAGGTCAATATAGAAGGAGAAGTAACATTGCTTAATTTTCCGGTGTTTCTATTCGACGAAAAGTACTGCGTCGAGATAAACGCATATGATGTTGGCTTTCTTGACTACAGAGAAACCGTTAATATCAGGAAGAAACAATAATCGAACAATCAATCATAAGTCATTTATTAGATAAAGATTTTGACATCAATTATGATGTCAAAATATCAACAATTTCCTTAGTATGGCGAGAATAAGAAAAATACTCGGAAGCAAGCCTCAAATGAGATTCTAATCGAAATTCTTATAGAGTTGTTCCTTAACGTATGTCGAAACCTTGTCCATAACATAAATTCCAGCGACGACTGTATATCCTCGATAGAATCCGCCTCTGTAGAACCGTTTCAGTCCCTCTTCCGCATACATTTTCTTGATAGAATCAATGATACGAGGACGAAATTGTTGATTTTGCATGTAGCTAGCAGAAGTATCCATAGGCTGAGTAACAATAGTAGCTAAAATTCCAGCGATAGCTGATGCTATAAAATCATTACAATCAAAATAAGATTTTATAGCGTTTTTAGCGTAGAAGACACTGAAAGAATAGGTTCCTTCACGAGCGGCAATGAAAGCAATTCCAGTCTCGAAGCCCAATTTCCCCCGATAATAAAGTATATCACGGACAGCATTTTGTGTACCTGCAGGTAATTTACTTTCAGCTAAACGTTGATCAGTAACAATAATATTTCCTACTGGAGCTCCTATAAATACAGCTGCTATTACTCCCGAACTAAAAGTAGCAACTGCCGGATGAACTCCTTTACTTTTGAGAAATTCTGATATGCCGTCCATAGTGCACGTAACAGGAATGATAGCACTATAGGGTCCTACTCCTCGGTACAATTCTTTAAAGGTCCAATATTTCTTGTTCCAGATATTGGTGCCTCTGCTGACACGATAATGTATTCCGTAAGGAGGATAGTTGACAAGAGTGTCAGCCATTCCAGCTGCAATTCCACTAGCAAAGCTAATCGCCGTAGAATGTTTCTTCGTTTTCTCACTCACTATTTTTCCATTTGATACCTCTTCACTTGGAGATTTCTGAATGGAGTTGATCTTGGCCGAATCACTCATCTTAAAGTTACCCGACCGAGAATTTTACACTAAGGTATAAGATAGTTTTGTTGGGAGAAGGGCAAAAACAAAAATTTTAGTTTTCTTAAGCTGGTACAATTAAAAATCCCATCAAGTGACCACCATAATCGAACATTCATGAATCCTATTCCTGAACCTACCAATCCTTCCGAGTACAATGCTTGGCGTGTTGCCACTCTCGATCACCGTCAGAAGACCTTGGGTATTAAAACCTACCCTCATAAGTTTCATACCACCAACAGTGTAGAAGAAATCCTTACCAAGTATGCTCATCTCACTAACGGAGAATCATTGGAATCTGCTACTCATAGTGTAGCTGGTCGCGTCATGAGCAAACGTGAAAGCGGAGCTAAATTAGTGTTCTACGATCTCGTAGGAGAAGGACAAAAAATTCAAATCTGGCTCAACGTGGAACTTCTTACTGATGACAACAAAGAAATCATCAACACTGTGAATCGAGGAGATATTATCGGTGTTACGGGTTATCCCTCACGAACTAGGCGTGGAGAGTTAAGTTTAGTTCCTACACGCGTAGAACTTCTCACTCCTTGCACTCTTATGATTCCTGGTGCTCGCGATGGGTTGACTGATCAAGAAACTCGTTACCGTCAACGTTATTTGGATTTGATCGTCAATCAAACTCGGGAGAGAGATATTTTCTACACGAGAGCCAATATCATTAAGTACATTAGACGCTTTCTCGATGACAGACGATTCTTAGAAGTTGAAACTCCTATGATGGGATCAATTGTAGGAGGCGCTGCAGCAAGACCTTTCATCACCAAGCACAACGATCTTAATCTCGAAATGTTGATGAGAATCTCTCCGGAATTACAGTTGAAGATGTTAGTTGTAGGAGGATTTGAACGTGTCTACGAGTTAGGAAGACAATTCCGTAACGAAGGTATTGATCTCACTCACAATCCGGAATTCACATCGTGCGAATTTTACATGGCTTACGCTGATTATCACGATTTAATCAAAATAACAGAAGAGTTGTTTTCGGGAATGGTGCAATCGGTACGCGGAACGCAGAAAGTGACCATGATGCCTTTTGCTGGTGACAATCGTACTGAGCCAGTAGAAATTGATTTCACTCCACCCTACCGTCAAATTCGAATGATCGACGAATTAGAGAGAATCTGTGAATGTAAGTTTCCTCGTCCGTTGGATGGAGATCGATGCAATCAATTTCTTATCGATCTTTGTAAGAAAAGAAACGTTGAATGTGGTGCACCTTTGACAACGGCTCGTTTGTTGGATAAATTAGTAGGAGAATACATCGAAGTACAATGTATTAATCCTACTTTTATCATCGGTCATCCGCAATTGATGAGCCCCTTGGCTAAATACGATCGTAACGATCCTGAGCTTACAGAACGTTTCGAATTATTCATCAACCAAAAGGAGATCGTCAATGCTTACACGGAATTGAATGACCCACGTGTACAACGACAATGTTTCGCCGATCAAATGAAGGACAAAGAAAAGGGGGACGAAGAGGCTCAGATGATAGATGAGAATTTTTGCACGGCGTTAGATTACGGCTTATGTCCTACAGCTGGTTGGGGAACGGGTCTGGACAGATTAACCATGATGTTAACAGCTCAACCCAACATCAAAGAAGTTTTATTATTTCCTGCCATGAAACCCATTGGTCACAATCAGGATAGCAAATAATTTAATTCCAGTTCGTTATAACAGTTGATATCAACTGTTATAAGTTTTTTAAAAAGTATCCCGCAAGATAGAGATAAGAAAGTTGCTCGAAAGCGAATTCCACCATCATTCCATACAAGTTAGAAGAACATTTTTGATATTATGAAAAGAATCATGATTTTGATCGAGTTTAATTTCTGCTAAATCGCGGTGGATCTTCATGTACCACTGCTCGACAATAGTATTCATAGAGTTATTGGGATCATAGTAGCCTAATCCAGCATGATTTCTGCAAAAACGTTTCAAGGCTCCTGTAACATCGTCAAGGCTGGCATCATTTTCAATATTAATTATCATATCCTGCTCCAGAACTGTCAACATAGACTCGCAATTAGGAGTAAGGTTCAAGTAGGTAAGCAAAACATAAGTTAATGTTTTGGGCTTCGATTTGAGAATGGGTTTTGGAAAATCGAAGCCTGGTGGAGGCGATACACTCATTGGACGGAGATCAGTTCCGATAATTCTTCTTCCCGAGTGAGTTTTATTGACGATAATAATTTTAGGTTGGCTGGGATCAAACAAATCAATAGCTGTAGGATTATTAGGAGAATTGAATGATGAATTGGGTGTGGAAGGACGGCGTTGAATCTTAACTTGTTTCGCTTTGGAGCGAACATCATCAATTTCCATAGGATCTGGACTAACCCGCATCGATTTCATAGCATTTCTTTGTACCTTTACTGTCGCGGGATTCTGGGGACGATCGTTATGTGGCCGCTGAATGTTTTGTGGTTGTTGATTGTTTTGAATGCCAATCTCACGTGTAGGATTCTTCTTCACGTAGACATCATTGTTAATTTTGGTATTGGTCAATTTCTTTCCTAGTTCATCGATAGCAAAGCGATCTTTTTGCTTCTGTCGATACTGACTGAAGTTCATATTCTAAGTATATTAGTCTCACAATTATTTAGCTTTTTAATTATCGAAATTTTAAATTTTATTTTCACGATCTTAAATCGCCAGAAAGTCATTCAAAATTATAACTTCGTCTCATCGAAGTTATATCGAATATTGTGAAATTGTAATTTCAACATCTTGTCATTAAGCGAGGCCGTCTAGGCCGAGCCGCGAGCATGAGATTTTTATCGTTCGCAGCGGTTAAGTTATTAGGGGCTGCCAGGCCCCATGACGTAACAAGAACAATAAAAATACTCGAAAGCGAGCTAAGTTGGATGAGGGTCGCAGTTGCACTGATCGTTTCCAGGACCACATACACCATTACAGTCTAATGTTCCTCCGATTTTAACTGCGCATGGAGCCTTAGTTGATTGACAATAATTTCCAGAAGTACATGCTTCGAATACTATATCGTAAGTAACAGAAGCTGAATTACTCGCTGGACATCTTTTTACTCCCGATCCTAAATTTACAGCACATACTCCCGGCAAACATTGAGCTAGAGCTGTTTCTGATGTGGGTCTATAGATAGCATAGACAACTATTCCTAACGCGATAGCTACAATTATAATTATTATCATTACTATAATGTATCCGCTGTTGTCCTTCTTCGGTTTTCTATCAAACACCGGATATCTCTCCATAATTGGGGCTGCGCTTAGAGTATTTTTCTTATTTTCGTTTTGGGATCAGGGCTTCGCCCTACGATCCCTATACAACTACAAGCAAGAAAAATCTCACGCTTGCCACCTCGCTTCGCTCGGGAGTCGGCTTCGCCTCCTGAAAATTATGTATGTTCTTATCAATTATATTTTTGACGACGAGTGATCATCGATTCAACTGTAATGTTTTGTTTTACTGCGGATAATTTTATTTCTATCATAACGGGTGATGGAAGTGAAACTTGGTGAGTTTGGGGTCCGATCCATACGGATGACTATTACAATAACTAAAATCATCGCTAGGCGGAGTTTTAATCCGTGAAGGTGACGATGTTGTCCTAAGCAACGAAGATAATTCTGAAAGGATAGTAGAAATAGTGATGGAAGGAGACCAATCATCATAAAAGAGAGAAAAGCAGATATGACCGTTACTGTAAACGTGCTCGTGAACGGGAGGAGTTCCGATGAAAGTCGTTATCGGAGACTCAAAAGGATAGTTTTTCAATATCAGTTGTAAGACCCAAGATTCTCCATCATATACTGTTCCTATTTCTCCAAAGAGTTGAATTTTCAACATAACATGAGAAGAATTATTCGTTTCAACTTTTTTAATAACAGCGATGTTATTGTAGGAAAATTCGTCTCGCAATAAATCAGCTCTATTTCCACTACCTTTATTATCACTATTGTTATTGGCAATTATATCAGGAATGATAACACTTAATAATTTGTACCTGCCAGAAGAATCATTCTTCAACAGTGTAATTTCTTTGTCTATGCGTGCTTGCATTCTCTCCTTTTATTATCAATTGACATATTAGATTTATATGTCAATATAGTTTAATTATATGTTATTCTTTCAATCTCGAAAGCGCGCTCAAACGACATTCCATATGGAGGAGTCTACGTTTTCCTCGAGGATCATAATTCTGATTAAAGAGATTAGATACATGTAGGCGTTATAATAGGAACGCAAGCTAACATTATGCTCATCACTACGCAGGCCGATATCTACGATTATAATATCGCTAGGTCCTCCCATAATAATACCAGCATTGGCGTCATCGACAACGTAATGATAGCGACCGATACGATAGTTACCCGCTTGCAAATTCGCTCCTGCTAAATTCGAATTATAAGCCTTGAAAATACGATGCGATCGCAAGCGTTCTAAATTGCGTTGGCTGATGAGATCACTACGGAAGATGATTGTTATCTCCTCTGGAATAGCTTCTAGTTCTATTTCCTCTTTTAAATCGTCGAAAGCACGACCGTAATGTTTCCCATGATAGACGCTATGCATTCGTTGGAAAAGATGATCGAGATTGATGTAACCTCTAGTGATAACACTGATACTCATAACATTCTGTCCAGCTTTAGTTAGATGCAGAGTATTATTGACGATGGTCAATAGTCGTCGTACTTCTCCTTCAAAATCATTGAAAGAATATCTAGTAGCTACTTTTCCCAGCTCCCCTTCATAACTATCTCCGATAATATTATACATGATGCGATAGCGATTAATTTCTTCTCGTTTGATTTTTTCTAAGACTAAAGCGTAGTTCTCGTTCTGAAAGAAAGGCAAGATAGGAACGTCGTGTAGCCACGATCCAGATATAATTACTTGTTCCATATTATAAAGATGAATGTCGCGAGGATGAATAGCTTGCAGAGTTTTCCAAGTAGGAGCTAATATTTCCTCTGCAGTAAGAACTTGCTGTTCTGCTTGTCCCGGATATTTTTGACTAACTTCTACTTCGCGGTTTCTTCTAACTCGAACACTTTCATTAGTTTCTTTACCGGTTTTATCGTCTAGTTTAGCATAGTGAAATTTTAGATATTCGGTTAAAGTGAGAGGTCGAGATAATGATATTTCTGTCGTTCCCAAAGATCTCATCATGGCAAACATACAGATGAAACTATTGGTATTGCGAATAAGATTGTTTAGAGAAGCGTCGCTAATAGAAGGAAGTTTTAATCTATCCCAGGTTGGAATCGGTTGCATTCCAACTACACCGGTAGAATTAACATTCGGAGCAGGGAGAGGCATCCCGGCTCCGGCAGCAGCAATAAATCTCTGTCGATATAATCGATTCGCAATTGCCTTTTCTCTTTCCGTTTGTTGTGAAATAGCAGAAGCATTTACATCACGACTCTTGACAGTTGTATTAGAGGGTTTATATTGGGAACTATTGCTATTAGTGTTTTTGTTACTGGACTCGATATCTGCTTCTTCCAAAGTACTATCAAAATCATCTCGAAACAATACCGATCCTATCGCCCATAATTTATTACTGTTTTCTCTTACGATGGGGATTCCGGGATAACGACGTCTAAACATTGGACGAATCATTTGAGTGCGATCATTAAGTCCAAAATTAGGATCGTTATCAGGAGGATTGGAAATTCTTCCGTCAAAGAATTGATCCAATGCAGGTTGATATTTCAATCGCAATAGCTTTTGAGCCAGACTGGTATAACAGATGTTTTTGAAACGAGAATTGACGTTACAGAGAGATATAACGTCTTTTTCATCATCCAGTTGAGAAATAATATTCATGATAATAACTGAATCGAATAGGGGCATAGAAACATCTATAGGTTGTCCTAATAGCAAGTACTTAGAAGTAAGAGTGAAACCTTCTTTAAGCCTATCGAATGAGACTCGTTTCAATTTGAGAGTAGCAAAAGTTAACCATACTTGTTCCCAATCCACATAGGAGATCATTCGTTGAGTGAAAAGAGAAGTAGGACGACAGATACGAAGAGCTTCCGTGGTTATAACTTGACTCCATTTAGAAATATCTATAGTACGATCGATGTTTATTCTATGTCGGCGATCAGTGAGAAGAGTAAAAGTTCCGTTAGGATTTATCTTTCCATCAGGAAGAGTATCAATCCATGGCAGTAGATCATTGTAAGACGCAGGATCGTTGCTGAGATCTCCTAGGTCAATGGTAGTTATTCGTGGATAATAAGTAGCGATATTAGCTGTCAGTTGTGAATTGTATTTGGAATCGTTACAGAAAGCTTGTAATAAGATAGGATTGCCATCAGATATTTCCCCGTCGTAGAGGATAGTCTTAGTAGATTTTAATTCTAGTAGGACACGATTCTTACCGGGAAAGGCGAAGTTAGTAGCTTTTCTTCCCGAGGTTTCATAGACTGTAGATTTATAGGGAGAATCCCTATTTTTAACCGCATTGGAATTCTGTGAAATGTTAGTCGTATTGAAATTGGCAGTAGTCGTTGAAGGGCGAATTTTGATGTTCCATTTTGCAGCTTCGGTTGATAACTGTTCGATTTCCATCTGTCGCATTTCAGGTCTTTCTAGAGGCTTCATAGGATTTAATCCTAACATATCATTGAAATTCACTTTAGCGACAGGAGCAACATTAGAAACAGGAGCAACATTAGAAACAGGAGCAACATTGGCAGTATTAGGTTGAGGTATAAGATTATTCTGGGGGATAAGAGTTTGAGCTCTAGGAGCTACAGATAATACTGATTTTGATTTTGATGTCGGTATTGGCTTTCGTGAGACAGCTCTAACTGGAGTCGTACTAAGAATATTGAAAATGTTACCAGTGTTATTAGTAGTTGTGTTATTGACAATAGGATTAATAATTGTATTGGGAGTAGTGTTGAACATATTAATTACTTTGGCGTTGTCAACAGTAGTCTTAACAGTAATTCTGTCTTGAATAGGAATTGGCATCAGAGATTGATCATTATTTCCTTGAAACAATGCAAAGAGGAGAGCTTTACCTCGATCCAAGAAAAATGGACCGCTAGTTCCTAGTTCTAAATGATCGACCACTGTAAATAAGGGAGTTCCTGCAATTAGCATCTTCCCCGCCTGAGATTTATCCTTTCGCAAATCGAGCACATCATCAGCCGCATTCATCTTAGTAAGCTATCGCGGAAACAATTTGTTGAAATAACTTCTTTTATTACTTTTTCGTTTTTATGAAAGTAATAATATGTAGAGCAGCAATAAACAAAGCTTTAATTAATCGACTACAAGAAGTTGACGTGGACGAACTCCTGTTTCGTTATAAGATATCTAACGAGAGTATTAACTATAATGAGAATAAGGTAATTAGTTTGAATGTTAATGTCGTTAGGAGATGGTTTTACCTTTCCATTGATTAATTGATTGTAAGGAATGAGTACAGTAGAATTAGGATCAGCGAAATATAAAATCCAAAAATGAGGACCATATCCCTTATCTAACTTAAAGAAAATATTCATACTATCATTGATATCGGACACAATTTTCTCTAGCATGAGTTCGATTTCAACTAAAGTAGCTTCCACTCGTCTATTAGGATCTTCAGTTAGAGTTTCATCTTCATTGTTTAATGATGTTTTCATATTGCTGATGAGGTTAATATTAATACCGTTATCGACTTCGTTGAACTGAAAAGTAACATAGATATCGCCTATACTGTCGTACATTTCTATCGATTTTACTTTATCGATCCACGGAATGGTAATATCACTCCCGTCAATATCTTTCTCTTCTGAAAGATAGGATATCTCACTGTAACGAAACAATCGATTTTCCTTAGATTGCGTAACATGTTTAATAACATCATAATCATGTACCATCATCAGATTTTTCAACCATTTTTGTCGATACATAGTAGTAAGAAAATAAAGCATGATAGTATTAACGTCTAAAAAACGATTGTAGTTCCAGCTGTATGCATCGCTTAACAGTTGATTATTTGTTGGTCGATTATTTGTTGATTGATTATTTTTGCCCATTTCTGCTTGGAAATCTTCCTCGAAGAACCATCGATCGTTATATAATCCTTCTGTTGTGGGAACTATTTTCATAGGTATGAGTTGATGTCCGATATAATTTCCTTCCTGGGTCCCGTGTTTATTCCTATGCTGAAAACGATAAATGACATCGATATCACGAACGTCACGCTTCCACAATCTCTCGTAAACCAATTTCATTAGATTGTAATCTTGAGCTTCACGAGGATTCTCGTATATAATTTCTACCAAACTTAGGTTGTCGTTAAGTTGAGCATCGATAACATCCGGAATTCTCCTGGTTTTAGATTTACTATTTTTATCCCTATTATTTTTAGCGTCTTTATTATTGATTATAATACCTTCCCTAAGGATAGCGTTCAATACGTAATCACATCCGCATAGCTTCTTCGTCTCTATCTTTTCCCCTTTATTTTTGTTTCCTTCTTCGATAGTATGATGCTCTTTGACTTTAACATTCGTTGTTTGATCGCCGGACATAGTAAGATGATGTTTATGAGCAGCATGATAGACATCTGTTGCTGCTTGTAATCCTGTAAATGCTCGAGCTCTTATTTCCACCGGAGACATTCCTTTAAATACTAACCTCTGATAGAAATCTTTGAGAACTTGAGTCTCGATACGGAACGATTTCGACAAGGTTAAAGTTTTCCCGGGATTACAGACGCTGAAAACTTCTGTCAACAGTCCTACTAAATTTAATTTCGACCCAGCAGTAGTTACATTATCAATCGTTGAAATAATAGCGGAAGAAGTAGAAGAAGAAGAAGTAGAAGAAGAAGTAGAATTTTTATTAGTCTCGGGTCTTCCTGCTGGCAACTGTAACAAATAATCCAGCTTGAAATTGGAAATGGACGCTTCGCCATCCGGAGAAGGGCCTAATCTTCCGCATCGAGGTCTAATTTTCCCTCGAGAATCGTAATATATAATCTTCCTGTTAACACTATATTCGCGTAAGTTTATATTAGATGGGTAAGGAGTTATTGTATTGGTAGGATCTATATTATACATGGGTTCCAAAGCATGAAGAACAGCATCGCCAGGGTTGTTAAACAATGGAGCTCGAATATAATCATCTCCATCTAATGAAATTCCGTATAAGACTGTTTCGCTTTTTAAGGAACGTAAGTTCATAGTTTCTCCGTTGGGAAGTACAACATCTTTTTCTAGTAATAAGTCAGGATTATCGTCATTGTAGTTTGTTATTGATTCGATTCCAGCCTTTTCCGAGCTCATTTATTCGAATTCTTTTAATTAACAACATAACATTAATTAAAAGAATTTCCCTAACACCGATTCTCAGTGATGATTTGTTTACCATAACAAAGAACAATTATGGATGCTGATAGAGCGGCTTCAGCCAAATACGCTATAAGAAAAGAACATAATCGTACATTAGCAATTGTAATAGTAGTTGTATTAATTGTGGTATTCTTAGCATTAATGATACTATTATTCTGGATATCTTTGACCAGTGCAAGAAATAGCAATAAGAATAATGGAGGTGGAGGCGGTGGGAATGTTACTCCACCTGGAGGATGTACTAACGATGGTCAATGTCCAACTTCTGCTCCTAAATGCGATACATCTAATAAAGTGTGCGTAGTTTGTCTTGCCAATGGTGATTGTTCAGGCAATGTTCCCGTATGCAAAACATCTAATCATACATGCGTTCAATGTATCGATAATTCTACTTGTTTAGGAGGGGAGACGTGTAATTTAGCTACTAATCAATGTGTAGAATGTATAGTAGGATCCGATTGTGGAGCGGGAGGAATATGTACTAATGGAGTTTGTGTTTGTAATGTTATTGCTCCTCCACAAATGTTTACTTATGCTATAGTTCCCACTGGAGGAGGAAATTGTCTCGATTTTAATTTAACTGCATCATGGGAAGGAGTTCCTGGTGCTGATACTTACATTTTACGAGTAGATGGTACCGATACTACTAATGGACAAGTAGGAGCTCCACCGGCATCAGTTTATGTAACAGGAATAACTGGAACTAGTATCACGGGAGGAATTGGAACTATATTTAATTATGCTCCACAAGGATATCCTACTCAATGGTGCAGTAGTATTCCTCTTTCGATTCAAGTGCAAGCAGTGTTTGCGTGTTATGGTGCCGGACCCTTCTCCCCTAACTATATACTCGGAGGCGGCGGAGCCTGCTGCTAGTATATCTGCTCGCTTTCGAGTATTTTTATCATTCTCATTTTTGTATCGGCCCTGGCGGGCCATGATACATTAAAACTACAACCGATAAAAATCTCACGCTCGCATCCTCGCTTCGCTCGGGAGTCGGCTTCGCCTCCTGTAATATAGTCTTATTACAAAAAGATACACAAGATTTAACGTCAGTGATAGAACGTTAAATAGGAAACAAATTGGAATGCATTTAACGTCGTATCACTGACGTTAAATATTATGTACATGTTTGTAGTGACGCGAGGCCGTCTAGGCCGAGCTGTGAGCGGTTAAATTTTTGGGTCTCGTAATGTTAAAATGTCACGGGCCGTCTAGGCCCGACATGTGGCAAGAGGATTCAAAAATTTAACTAAGCGAACCCCAAATTTTAGCGACGGTAGATGGTGACGGCTTCTGTGTTGGGTGTAATATTATCGTAACTAATATAGAAATTGGCAGATTCATTAATTGACACGATAGGATTTCCCACCACAGTTATTCCATTATCTGAAGGTCCAGTTCCAGTAGAAACAATAATAGAATAAGCAGTGCTGGAATTAATGATGGTAAAAGCATAACCTTTTCCTATTTGAGAGCTAGAATCAGCTTGTACTAATTGACTTGCCATAGGAAGAGTAAGAATAACAGTATCGACATTTGGAGTTGAAACAATTATCCCTCCTAAGACTTGAGAGGCAGTAAGCATAGTAGATGTCGCTCCCGTATTAGATGCCGTAGGATACAATTTCGACAGCTTATTATTAATTGCGTTCAGTTGACTATTGATGGATGCTAGCTGATTAGTAATGATTCCGATCTGAGAAGTAATAACGGTATCGTTAGATTGTAACTGAGAAGTCGCAGTAGTCAAAGTAGAAATATGAATATTAAGTTGATGAATGGAAGATTCTAGGGCAGCATCGGCTACATCGGTAGAATTTCGAAAACCATCCGTCTTCGTCATGTAATAATTAGATCCCTGCATAATTTCTAGCTCTAATTTATTTCTCGAGTGATTACTTCTTCGTGTAACTTTTATATTGAGAAAACAAAACCATCGAAATATAAAAACAAGGGATAAAAATCGAGAATGGCTCAACCATCTCCAGCTGCAGTACAACTAGGAAATAAAATTTTGAATGCCGGTGGACAACTGATATCAGAAGGAAAAAGTGCTCTTAAAGATGTCGTTGCTCCGGCAGTGAAGCAGCAGATAACTCGATGGACGATTCGAGTAGTTCTAAAACTCATAGTGATCATAATCATTATTTATCTTATCATTAGTGCATGGGATGCTTGGTTAGATGCAGTGATAAAGAAATATTTCAATTTAGATAAGTCTTTGAGCGGTAAATTTATGCTAGCTGTTATAGCTACCCTTATCGGTATTATGATATTTTGTCTTTTTAAGATACATCCATTGCACGCTATAGGACTCTCCCCCGCCCCTCATTTCGGCGAGTAGTTTGTTGGGTTCGCTTTCGAGTATTTTTATCATTCTAATTCAACTACGGGCGATAAAAATCTCACGCTCGCATCCTCGCTTCGCTCGGGAGTCGCCTCCGGCTCCTGTGACATTACACGAATATATTATGACTTCAGTATTTGAAGTCATATTGTTAAATTAGTTTATTAGATGATGTGATTAATTGTTGCCGAGGATTCCTCCCAATATAGTTGGGGTTGCATTTGTCGGAGCAGCAAATAAAGATGATAATGTTGGGCCTCCGATACCAGTTGTATTTTGGGGAACAGACTGGGAAACGGGATTATTAATTTGCTGATTTTGTAGACCGGCGATGGTCGATTCCAACGCTACTATTCTCGTAATTAACGTCTTAACTAACTCTTCTGAAACCGTTAATCTTGCTGCCAACGTAGTATCATTGTAATTAACAATAGCTTTTACGGTAGAATTAGCTTGATCGGCTACACTTTTTGTTTGATCGACAATAGCTCTCACGGCATCAAGTCTGGATTCTATTCTTGCTAATCTCTCTTCAAGTACTGTGGGGATTGCAGATGTTATTGCTTCTGTTACAGATGAATTAGTTGTAGTGTTGGTTGAAACACTTGGAGGGTGGGGATGATTTGCTACCGAATTCGAAGCCTGCAATTCGTGGACTGAATTCTGTAGAGCTTGAATAGATTGATCATCGGCTTTAAGTTTCACTTCTAAAGCTTGCAAACGCAAATTTTGCTCCGCGTAACGATTTATATCAACCTCGTCTGAAAGTTTTATTTCTACTTCTATTCTTGATAAAACATCAGTTACATGTTTTACCTCTGATGCCAATTTGGTTTTGACTAGGTTGTCGAGAGCGAGTAATTCTCCCGATGTTACTTTAGCGTTATCTTCTCTCAATTGAGCAATATTTTGAAATTGTCCTTGAAACTCCTGTCTGATATTCTGCAATTCTTGTTGGATAGTAATCTGCAAAGTAGGATAAGAAGTCAATAAATTGTTAATCTGATATTGAAGATTAGATAAAGCATCTTCATCGATTTTAAATCGTGCTAATAATCCACTATCGTCGTAAGGAGTAGCAATAGTAATAACTCCGTTAACATGACCATTTACGGAAGTTAAAGTGTTGGGTGTTTGAACACCATTCGAATTATTATTGCTGTTATTCAAATTGACGTTATTACTATTATTGTTATTTGAATTGTTACTATTGGTTGATTGATTATTTGTGATGGCGTCCACTTTATTCTGGAGTTCAGTAATAGCCGTAGCAAATTGTTGTACTGCTATTTCTATCTTGGAACTGAAGGCTCCATTACTACTTGCTCTAGTAGTAAGCACGCTATTTAATTCGGCTAAAATCTCATTCTTGAGTTTCTGTTGAGCTTGAAAGTCCATCTTCTAAATGAATTTAATAAGCTTGTTTCTACTTATGGTTACTATAATGATTTTTATTTGGAAAATCATTTGCTTATATGCAAAAATTCTACAGCACTCGATGTTAAGGGAATCGAGATCGACTGTCTTAGATTTATAGGATCGGAGGTCCTCCCGAGCGAAGCGAGGTGGGGAGCGTGAGAATTTTTGTGTCTCGTAATGTTAGAATGTAACGGGCCGTCTAGGCCCGACATGTAACAAGAGGATGCAAAAATTCCTCGAAAGCGAACCTAAACAATTGTTTATTGTGGAAGCTGAAAAGAGATCTTCGAAATTCCTTGGAGGCGATCATACACGATCCAATAATATTTGTAGGAAACATCCGTGTTGACAATATTTCCTTGTTCATCTGTAATGAGAGGACAACGATAGAAGGCCCCGAATAAATTAAAATTGATGCTATAGCTCCAGAAAACACAATAAGCTACCACCGGCAATCCGAAGGGATTGAATTCGTGATAATTGACGGGTACAAGTTTGGCTTTAGCTAAATTCTCCATGGAGAGAATTAATTCACATGTTGGAAAGAGATCGGTAACATCTTTTTGAAAGCATCCGATAGCAATAGGAGTAGTCTCTGGATTATAACGTTCGAAAACTTTCCTACTATCCATCTCAGTGATGAGATTAATCGTCCCTTGAGAAATATACTGCTTGAGGATTTCAATGTAAAAGTATCTCGCATTAGTTATAACAGTGTTAGATGCAGATAATAATTTAGTGCTCTCAAGAGGAATCATTTTGTCTTTGAAGTTAGCATACATGAGAGTGCACATTCCATCCCACGTCTTCTTATTGACGATGCGAGTGTTATTTTTGTCGTACTTGGCAAGAGGATCTTTTCCGTTTTCGTAGTCTAAGATGGCTCGCATAGTATCAATAGCCATAGGAGAATTTATAGAGTATTCTATCATCTCATCTCTAATGTATTCTAATAAGGGTGCAGAGAAACGATCGTCGAGCTTAGCCGGTTTATCGTTATCTAATTCTGTCTCCTTCCCATCTTCTTTATCATTAGTGTTTGATACTTCCCTTATGACTTGTTTACTTTCAGCTTCTTCGAGGAGAACATCAATAGCTTTTCCGAATTCGTCTTTCATGCTTTCAATGTCGGTTCTATTTATCCCTCCATTAATACCATCAGAATTTTTATTATTTTGGTTACTAATATTACGATTCCTGATCATTTTGAGTATGCCATCAGAAGCCTTCTTCCCCAAATACAGATCGACTAGTTTAATTTCTTCGCATTCTTCGTCAGAGGGGATTTCAGCGACATCATCGTATTTACTCTTGCCATTAATGTTATTAGTATTCTTACGCTTGTTATTTAAATATTCATTTTCCCTTTCGGTATATTCTCTAATAGCTTCGATACGATTATTACAATCTATCATTTTCTGATATTCAGATCGAGGATCAACATTCTTATGTTTGGCTAATTTCTTATTGGTCTCATTAATTTCCTTCCTAACGATATCTATTCCCAGAGCAACGTTATCCTCAATCGAATTATTGTTATTGTTTGAATTCCTACCGTTACTACTGTTGATATTGTCTAGATCGAATCCTTTGACCTTGGGCTTGTTCTTTACTCGTTGCTCAACTAACTTATAAATATTAGGACAGTTCTTGGCGAATTCTTCTCGATTGATATCAGTCTTGTTTCTCATCCATTCTCGTTCTCGATGGTACATTTGCAAATCGGCTTCCAGTTGTGATGTCTCATTCAATTTGGTGTTTCTTTCATTTCCCCTCTCCTTTTCCCTCTTTTTGTCAGCTAAACTACTTAATAATTTACTAGGAGATTTCTTTTTAGTGGGCTTGATCCATTTCTCACATACTACTTCTCGTTTTCCGTATTTAGCCTCCGTTTCTAACAACATACTATTCAAAAATTTCTCATCTTCGTCGGATTCAGGCTTCCTAATGGATGATACTTTCCTCTTTGATGAGGATTTCTTAACTTTCTTGCGTTTATTCTTCCCCTTTTCCTTCTTGATATCATTAACAGCTACATTATTGGGGGCGTTATTATTCATATTTGAGATTGTTTTATTCTCGCAGATAGTTGAAACTTCGCTTGAAGTTTCACTGTCTTCGTTACTCCTGTTATCTTTAACATCTTCCGAATCGTCTATATTATCTTCGACAATGATAATATTATCATCAATTATATTATCCGCGGAGGGAATGGGAATCTTCTCTGCGTTCTGTATCTTAGTAGGACGATTTCCTTTAGGAAATGTTGTTGCCGCTACTGGAAGTCCATCATTGTAGAATCCATCAGTGCTAAATTTTAATTGCTTAGGGATAAAGAAATTATCTTCACTGTTGAGGTCGGTATCGGAATCACTAGAATCTACTGCAATTTGAACAGGGACGAAAAAATCAGTTTCCGAAGAGGAATCAGACTCAAATTCTTCTTGTATTCTCAAAGGTTCTTCCATTATAATGATGCTAAATATTGTTGATTTTTATTTTACTGGTTACTTTTCTGCCTTTTTCAATTTTAAATCCTAACGAGGAGCGGAATCGTTAATTTATCGGGAAGAAAACGGTTGATTCGCTTTGTTCTACTATAAAATGAAAAGAGACAGTGTAGATCAATCATGTTAACTACGGCAACTATCGACGGAGTAAAAGTTTCTATTCATGACTACCGTAAAGAAGATTATCCAGGAAAAGTACCCCTGTGCCCCCTAGCCCACAAATTAATTGCCAAGAAAGGTAAAAAAGTGGTCCACCACTTTGCACATTATGATACAACTGAATGTAGTGATTCTTTTAGACGTGAAATGACCCATTGGCATGCACAATGGCAAAAGATCGTCTTAGATAAAGCTAACGTTGAAATATGTTTAGATCCAGAGGGAAACATAGTAGGAAATTCTTCTTTTCACGGCGGCACCCATACCAATCATACTATCAACAATAATACTAATAATTCAAACAACTCAAATAATAACAATAATAACAATAACTCCAATAATGCAAATACGAATATTGTTATGAATAGCTCTGTGGTTATACCGTCAATACTAAAAACAAATCCTTTATCGATGGGATCTATCATGGCCGGAGTGACACCAGCCATTTTTAACATCGATAATAATATTAATAACACCACTGACAATAAAAGTAAAGCCAAAAGCGGACAAGGAGCACAATATGGAACTGAATCTCATATTGCCGACCTTATCAAACCTATGACCAAGATCAATGTAATTACAGGAATAGCGGAGAAAACAAGACCCTGTGTAATAGAAATTCAGAATTCACCTATTGATAAGGATACTATCGAGGCACGTGAAGCTTATTATAAATCAATGATCTGGTTGTTTAATTTGTGTCCCAGGGTAGTAGCAGGACCCAATTCCGATCCCCATAAATCTAAACCTATCAAAAATAAAAATGGGGAAACAGATAATAAGGGAAAAAGCAAAGGAGAAATAGCGGCTGAATTGCGATCTGACATTCTAAAGAAAGATACATCGGAGAAGCATAACAAGATTGTATTCGTCGACGGTAAAATCTCCTATTTGAAAGAAAAAGTTTCCTACGTGGCGCTAATTACATCTTCGTGCAGAACTCTAATTCCTACTGAGAAACCTCTTTATGTGGGAGATGAATGTTTATCAGAAACGTTAGTTCCCATTGCTGGAACTTTTGTCATTATCAATACTCGAACTAAGCATTGGTATGATACTACTGCTCCTACTTACTTTGATTGTGGATTTGGTATCCTTCGTATGTTAAGAAAATTAGATAAAGGATTCGCTTTCACTATGTATCTTAGCTACGAAGAGTTTATGACCCAGAGAATGCCCGAAATTGATATTCCTCTCATGAGAAGTTGCGATTGGTTTCATAGTTTAGGACCGATGAGTATGATTCGTCTCAATGTGATGCCGAAAGCAGTTGATGTTCCCTCTATTATGATTTGTAATAATCGTGTTATTATTAATCATGAGCCGGGAATGCCTAATGAATTAAGTGGTCTCGGAATGGAACAAGGGAGAAATGAATGGCACGGAGGCGAGTTTTACGTCAAAGTCAATACCAAAAGTAAATCTCAAACCACGAATGCTAAAAACAATAACAATTTTAATAATGCAAATAACGCAACCATGATGGGATTTATGAATCAGGCTGCTAATGCCGTAATTCTTCCTACAACTATTAGAACTACTCGTCCGGCAATGATGAACGAAGCCATGATCATAGCGAAACTCAGACGATATCTTTGCGCATCAAATTCTCTAGACATCGAGATCGTGAATCTTCGAGGAGTAGAGACTTTAATTGTGAATTGCATTCCTGAGACCTATGGTATGAAGGACAAATTTAAAGCTCTGGGAATGTCGTATGTTCGCAAAGCGACGTCAAAGAAAGGCGGTAAAGCTAAAGGAGCAAAAGCTAAAACTACAAAAACTGAACGAAAAGGTAAAGGAAAAACATCAACAGACAAACCAGTTACTATTCCTTACATGGAGGAAGATACCTTTGATGATTTGAAAAGTCCCGATCCCATCGATAATAAGACTAACCCCTATTATTATGTCAAAGTCGATGGTCTTGACGCCAAGCTCAATTCACTCATGTGAATAGTGAACTGAGGGCTCGTTTTCGAGTATTTTTCTTATTTTCGTTTTGGGATTAGGGCTTCGCCTTACGATCCCTATACAACTACAAGCTAACAAAAATCTCACACTCGCCGACCTCGCTTCGCTCGGGAGTCGGCTTCGCCTCCTGCAATATAGAGTAGATACACGAATCTACAAAATATTTAACGTCAATTATAGAACGTTAAATAAGAAACAAATTGGAATTGATTTAACGTTCTATAATTGACGTTAAATATTTTGTATAGCTCGAAAATTAGCTATGACAACTAATGAGTGTAATAAGCTTTTCAAAGATATCGTTATTTAAGATGCGCCAAGGAGAGTTGGTGAATTTTCTCAGACAGCGCAGTGTCGTTTCCAGGGGCTCGTTTCCGATTACGAAACGTCGATAATAATGACCATACCAATCTCGAGGATCACTAATCATAGGATTGATAGATGAGGTCCACTGACGACCGGGATTCTTCGTGATCCATCTTACTCCCTTTAACTTGTCCTGAGCAACTAACATTCCTCTTTGAACTCTTAACAGTAATTCTGGAGTGATTTCATTGATATAATCACATGCTTCTTCTGTTACTGTCAATCTATAAGGTCTATGATCATTATCATTGTTATTGCCAGGAATTAACATTCCTGGCAATAACTTCGGCGTGCTCTCCAAAATGCGATCTCATTCGGGCAATTGTATTTCCGTTGTCTCTGTAAAAGTATCGATCCTGTTTATTATCTTCTACTCTAGCCAAGAATGCTTCTTCTACCTCTCCCAAATTAACAATATGCAAGGAATTCATCAGAGTCTCTCGAATGATTTCATCACATTTAAAGAAATATTCACTATTAGCAATTTTGTAGTCGTCGCGACTGCTATCTCCACAGAGAACATTATTGTCGTCGATATTAACTATAATATTGCGCAGAAAATATTCCACCTTGTCGGCATGATCGAAATTACCATTGATGATAGCGTCTCCAAGTTCATCCATATTCATAACAGTGGTTTTATTACTAATGAAACATGTGATCGATACTAAACCGGTTTCATTATTAGTTATTAGACAAGTAGCATTTTGTTCTCCCAAAAACACCGGCCATACATTATTATGATTGTAATCGCTTCTTGAAAACTCACTTTTTACGTAACCATTCTTAATAGATCTAGTTTGTCCTTTTCCTAAACGCATCTTAATCGGTAATTCTTGATAGTGATTAGCATGATGAAATTCCAACTCGATCTTCATGCGAGGCAGAGTTAAAATCTTGGTTCTGTGACGCAGATAATGATAAACTTTATCTGTACGTCTAAAATAACTTCTATGATTTTCACTGACACCGTTGCCTCTCGTCTCTCTCAAATAACGATAAAACTCATCCATATCTATGGTGAATCCGTTTTCATACGCTCGATCTTTCAACACCTTAACCAGTTCTTGTACACTCAAATCTATATTGTTGGGATTATCGTGACTGATCAGATTGTCTTCATCGAAATTATGTAAATCGTAACCGCGATCAGCAGCCAATTCACAGATCATACTCATCAAGTCTTCTTTACTGGTTTCTGGAGTCCTCTTGATCAAGATCGACTCTGGATTTCGTATTTCTTCATCTTCGTTATTGCTATTATTGTAACGGTTATGGTAGTGATCATTAAAGGATTGATTGTATCTATATGGAGAATATGTCTTAGGTTTAATTTGATAATCATGTTCTTCGATAATCTCCATTAATTCCTGATGACACTGTTTTCCTGTAATCCATGAGGACAAATGTTCGGAAGTCGTATCGGGAGCCAATCCCGGATATAACACGTGACATGTATTAGAGTATTTCTTGAGACGATGTTCGAAAGAGGTACTCCGCCGGCTGATATCAACGATGATCGTTTTAGATAAGGCCGACCACGCTCCTAATTCGGTGGCCAAGATTCTATGACCATCATAAGCTACCATCGCTGGACCTAAATCAAATCCTCCTAATATTGATTCTACACTCGGATATACGCGATGAATAAATTGATATTTTAAAGATTCACTATCATGATAGTCAGTAAGATGGACAGTAGTGACGAATTCTCCTCGTGCCACGTACACTTTAGGATTTTTCCTTGTTCTTGTCTTTCTATCGACAATATTACCGAGAAGAAGAATATCCAAGATAACTCTCTCGTTGAACCACGCATTAGTGAGATAAGTAATGATAGTAATCAAAAACATGTCGTATAATTTAGCTACTTCAGGGTTAGTGTTAGCGTTACTTAATCGTTCTTGATTTTCATCCACGAAAAAGAAATCGACATCATCGGCAACATCTCGATATAATGCTTTGAAGATGGCTCCTCCTGCAGCTACCAATTTCAATCCATCTAAAATCTTACTGTTAAGATCAATAAGAAGATGAGTAATCATGGGATATTCTTCTTCGATGAATTCAATGGTAGTGGATTGCAAATCTTTCCAACTGGGAGCAATATAAAGATAATTTTCGTTGTTTGGATTTTCGTTGATAACGGGAGCAGCATGATGCTGATATCGAGATACTTCGGTCCTACTCTTCCTATTAGTGACGAAGAAATCCGATGTCAACAATTGTTCACTTTTTATGCGAGTTTGTTTATATCTTCACTATCGAGAACAAGTCCTCCTATGTTAATCGGATTTGATATAGGTATAAGAGGAACAAGCATAGGATAAGATGATATAAACGCTTCCAATGGTGATGCTCCATTGCCTGCTTCAGATTTATTCGAAACGTATGATTTAGTAGAATTGGAAGATTTAGAAGCGATTTGTTGCTGGACGTCGAAACTATACGCTCTATAGTTTACGGTCTTCAATAACATCTGTTGCATTTCATCCTCGTTCAACAGATGCCAACGTTGAGTTTTTCTACAAATAGCATCACGCGTTAGCAAACGATTCACATCATTATGATCGATATGTTTAGACTCTGAATTATGCTTGTAATAATCTAATTTTACCGACTTCACATCATTTGCTGCAGCTGTATCTGAAGGATTTTCCATTTCTATAAGTGTCACTATCGCACACGAGAAAATAGGAAAGATTTTTCAAAAATTAGAAGGGCCCAAATTTTTTCATTTTTTCATGTGCGTCAGTACCAATTTCACTAATAAAGAGGTTCACTATAATAAAAACACATAGGCGAATAGCAATAGTAAAATAAATGGAAGTAAAATAAATGGAAGTAAATGTATAAGATAACACGATAGATAGAATTCAAATAAACCCTGGATGTCGTATACTAACCAGAGACCGAATACCGTCCTAGTCGAACCCAAACGAGATCCCAATAAAACCGCGCGCATAGTAATAGTGATCATAATAGTATTATTAGTGATCGCTTTGTTAATATTGTTAGCATGGTTTTTGTTAAGGACTCCCACTCAAGGAGCAGGTTCTCCTTCTACCACTAATTGTACTTCCAACAACGATTGTATATTGGCCATACCTAAATGTAATCTTGCTACTAGACAATGTGTAGTATGCCTAGTTAATAGCGATTGTCCTACCGGATATGTATGCGATGTAGCCAATGGTCATATTTGCGTCAAGAATAAATGTTTCAGTAATAGTGATTGTCCTTCTAATACTCCTTATTGTGAAACTTCAAAAGGAGTATGTTTACAATGTACTGCGTCATCTCAATGTCCCGTTCCTGGATCCATTTGCAGTTCATCCGGATCATGCATTCTTCCCTGCACTTTACCTCCCGATCCAGTCTTAGGATTAAATGTCTCTACTGTTAATAGAGATCAAACTATTTCCTGGACACCTCCTAGTTTTATTGATCCTAATACCGGTCTTTACAACGGAAAAGCCATTAGAAATTATGTAGTCACAAGAGAAGCCAATGTATGTTCAATAACACCGGGAACTATAGTCGATGTCCAAATTATTCCTTTCGGCACTAACACCGCTACTTTTAGCAATCTCAACGATCAATATAACTGTTATAGGGTGGCATCGCAAAACGATTGTGGTGAAACTAATATTAATGTTACTCCGCGTGTTACAGGAACTATTTGTTTATCGAGACCTTTTCCTATCAGTGCAGGTTCAGTAAATTATGTCTTCGGAGGAAATTGTAGTAATGTATTAAATGCTGGTATTTGTGGATTATGTTTGAGTTCTACTCCTACTACATGTGCAGCACAACCTTCTTCTCCAGGATGTTTATTTTGTCCTATTGATCCGTTAAATCCCACACCTACTGGTTGTATTGGTGGACCAGACAGTTTATGTCCTTCTATGTGCACAAATCAAATAACTACATGTAATACTACTCAAGCTCCTGATGTAATATGCAGAGTAGATTTATCATGGCCTTTAATATCAGGAGCGGGAATTCCGGGAGCAATATTAATCTCTCGTACTAATGCCATTTATACTATCGTCGAGAATAACATGCCAACCAAACGAGTGGAATTATTAAATCCCGAAGCCACACTTTTCTTTCCCCTAGATCCGACTCTGTTTTTCAATAGAAATTATGCCAGTTGGTATGTGCAATGTAAAACAGCTTCAACAGTGGTATTGAACAAAATAGCCAAATGGACTTTAGCTATTCAAGGCGCCCTTGGTATACCCAACACTCCAGCTAGTGCGGGAGTAGGACCAAATCCCACTGTAACTTGGCCTGCAATTGCAGGAGTAGATGAATATGCAGTAACTATGATAGGTGCTAATATCAGTAATCCCTTTTCAGGTGAGACTTTTGAAAATACTACTATTCTCATCGGAATAAGAATATCAGTTACGTTATTGGCCGATCCCTTGAATCCTAGCTATACTTTCCTCGGTATTCCTTATAAATCTAATTATGTTTATGCCGCATGGGGATTTAATTCTTGTGATGTCTCCAACCCCACCCCTCTCCCAACGGTCTTCATCTAAGGTTGGGTTCGCCTCCTGTAATACAGAATGTTTACACGAAGCTACAAAATATTTAACGTCAACTATAGTTGACGTTAAATTCATTCGATATGTTTATCATTTAACGTCAACTATAGTTGACGTTAAATATTTTGTACCAGTCTGTACTGGGGCAAAGCCGTCTAGGCCGAGCAGTGAGCGTGAGATTTTTGTTAGCCCATAGTTGACTTAGGATCTCGGCCCTAAAGGGCCGATTCTAAAACGAGAATAAGAAAAATACTCGAAAGCGAACTTAAAACCGAAATGTCGTTTCCTCAGGGGGTGAGAAATTACAACGAGATAGTCGTATATGATTCTAAGGCTAAGAAAAGAAGTAGAAATTGGGCTACCGTTATTATTGTCATCTGTATCGTGATCTTAATAATTGGAATATGGCTATTGATTATTAGACGAACTCCGTGTCAAGTTACCGCAGATTGTGGAACTAATCAAATCTGCCAGGGGAGCATATGTCACACTACGGGATAAGCTCGCTTTCGAGTAATTTTTGCATCCTCATTTCTGTAACGGGCCTAGACGGCCCGTGATACATTAAAACTACGTCATGCAAAAATTCTCACGCTCGCCACCTGGAAGTTTACTTCCGAACGACGTGTAAAGCGCTCGGAAAATAGAAACAATTTTAGGGTAATTTGTTAGCTATACATGTTGTTTTATGCTTAGGCCAGTCTTGCTTCTGACATTGAGTACTACAAACATATCGGGCTTTACATTTGGAACAACGAATAGTAGTTTCGACGCCACATACAACACATAGAGATTTCTTTTCCTTAATATTGTCTTTGAATGTATGTGCTATAGGTGTTGGCGAAATCGCTTGGGGATCAATTGCTTTTAGAATGTTATCTAAACTATACTTACGAGTTCCGTGAGGAATCTTAGGCAGATTGACATTACATTCCTCTAACACTTGCTTGTATTTCTCACCACAGTTATGTTTGATAGTTCCGGCAATCATATTAATAAAATTTTCATCCGAGATTTCTTTCAGTTGCGATGCTACGCTATCCAAATAATCCTCTAGATTATCAGTGTCAAATAAATCGCGATTTAGCTTTTGATGAATATGAATACAAAACTTAGCGAGATTATTGATTATACATAGAGGCGTATAATGGCAAAGTTTGACCATCTTGAGAATGTATTCTGTGGCTCCGATGTTTGATTTTTCTACTTCTTCCTCGTGATCTTCATCTACAAATCCTTTAGAATTGCTTCCAGAGAGTTTGTCGTATAAGACGTTAAAATTTTCAATATCGACTGCTAAAGCTACTGAAGTGTATTTTTGTTCTTTAAGAATTTCAAGAGTGGTTCCTTTCAAGTACGGATACTTTTCCAAATGCAATACTAGTTCTTTCTTTTGTTTCGTCTTCGACATATTAGACGAAGGAGAGGTTTGTGTTTTACGCTTGGCTCCGTTAGCAGCTAAATAGAAAATCTCTTCGTGTTGAAGGATTACCGACACCGTATAAAATATCATCTCTCTAGTAAAACCAAGAGCTCGTTTGAGAATCTCCGGAGTATTGTTGTTCGATTCTTCTTTCCCTGTGATCAAAGAACATTCATCCGATGGCTCTTCCATTCTAAATTCTTTAGCTCCAACTTTAATTCGAGTTTTATTTATCGTCATTAACATTAGCGATAAATTGTTTTTAAAATTCTCTCAAATATTGTCTTTATCTCGTACAATGGCGAGGCCGTCTAGGCCGAGCAGGCGAGCGTGAGATTTTTATTGTTCATAGTTGAATTAGGATCACGGCCCGTCTAGGGCCGATTCTAAAACGAGAATGATAAAAATACTCGAAAGCGAGCTCTACTGATTGTAGATGATGAGGGTAATAAGCTTCTCGAAGACATCATTGTTGAGTATTGACCAAGAACTATTTGTGAATTTTCTCAGGCAACGCAAGATCGTCTCAATTGGCTCGTTTCCAATAGTAAAGGAAGTGTAATATTGACCGTACCAGTCTCGTGCATTCAATACAATAGGGTTGATAGAAGAAGTCCACTGACGTCCTGGATTCTTTACAATCCAATTTACTCCTTTATTTAATCTGTCTTTTGCTTCTTTTTCTCTCCATTGAATACGATCTAGCAATTCAACCTTTATGTTATTGATGAATTTCTTAGATTCGTCACTCAAAGAATCCATATATTCTCTCTTATCATTTTCATTTACTATACTGGAAAGATTCATGATCTCTGATGCGTATTCTGCGAAATGTATCTTTAGTCGATTAATATGACCTCCATCCTTACGATATGTAAGCCTTCCGTAAAGAGTATCGCATACTTTTCCGTTAAATGCTCCGCTGACATCTCCTAGATTAGCATTTGTGAAAGATGTCAATAGAGCTTCATCAATCAAGAATCGTGTATTTTGATTATTGTTTTGGTCGCTATTAATTACGATCTTGCAACCTTCTATGGTATTTTCAGCGTCGTAGATACCGTCGTAGCCTTCAAGTGCTTTCCTCTTATCGCTACAGAAACAGAGAATTGATACAATTCCAGTTACATTCCCACTAATGAGATTAACCAAATTTTGCTCTCCCAGATAAATAGGCCATGCACCGCTATCGTCATAGTCACTGCGAGTAAATTCCTTTTTCACGAAGGTTTTATTATTAATATTGTGTGGATCTCTGAGTTCACGATTTCGATCACGCCTTCGAGTATGAATTGTAATCATTTGTTCACTACTATAATTGCGATTTCTTTCAGAAGGGAGTTCTATTTTCATACGGGGAAGACGTAGAATCCTACTTCGATATTGAAGAAAATAGAACTCTTTGTCGGTATGATCATCATATAAATAAGGATTAAATCTCTTAGGAACTCCTTCGGTGTAAGTTGTTTTTGGTATAATCTCTCCATCACTAGCAATATTTTCTTTGTTGTCGTACAGATAAGACATAAAAGCGTTCATTTCAATAATAAATCCACTATTATAAGCAGTATTCTGAATGAGCTTGGTTAATTCTAACAATGATAACTCTTTTCCCGATGAATGAAGATTAGAGACGAGAGAGCTTCGTACATGTTCAGGATCCAGAGTAGTGTCATAATTATGATTAGCAATTAATTTATATATTTTGCGGACGACCTCGTCCACGGAAGAATCAGGTTGTTTCCTGATTATTCTAATTGCTGTATCTTTTTGCACTTCTTGTTCTTCTAATTTTTCTTTTGTTATTCTGCGCTGTATGTCATCATTGTTTTCAACTTTGTAACCATTAGTGTAAATAATATTCATAATGGTCTCGACTGTTTCTTTAGACGATTTCCATTCCTTAGTTTCAGGAGGCTCGGTATTAATTTCTAATCCCGGGAAAATCAAATGACAGTAACGAGAGTATTTTTTCAAGCGATATTCAAAGGAGGTACTGCGACGGCTGATATCGATAATGAGAGTCCTCGCTAGAGAAGACCATGCTCCCAATTCCGTAGCTACGATCTGTGCACCATCATAAGCTACCATCGCTGGACCCAAATCGAAACCACCTAGAATTGATCCCACGCTAGGATACATACGATGGATAAATTGATATTTGTATTCATTGCCATTCCCACGACTAAGATAAATAGTAGTGACGAATTCTCCCCGAGCTACATATACTATCGAATCATCTTCATCATAATTACCATTAAGAGGATCATTAAACCAACGATTGGTAAGATAGCTAATTATAGAAGCTAAAGCTCGATCATAAACTGCTTTCACTTCAGAATCACTATCGGCTCGCGTTAATCGTTCTTGATTTTCATCCACGAAAAAGAAATCGACATCGTCAGTCCATGCATGGTGAAGAGATTGAAAAATAGATCCGCCAGCCACTACTAACTTGAGACTTTTAAACTCATTCGAAAATCTAGTATTAAAGTTATGAGAGAAACCAGTATTATTAAAACTATTGAGAAGATCGGATACGAATGGATAATGTTGATTAATATGGTCGATAGTTAATCTCTGCACTTGATTCCAATCTGGAACCACGAATAGATATTTATCTTTCTTGTCATAATTGTCCATACTGTCATCTATTCTATAATTATCGACGTTATTCCTGAAAAGATTCTGGTATAAACGGGTGCTTTCACCACGAACCTTACGATTAGTAAAGAGAAAATCGGATTTTAGAACGCGGAATTTCTTAGCTAACTTATCCCTATCGTCATCATATCTGTTGGACGATTTTGACTTATCGTCACCGACGATAAAATCATACAGGCGAAAATTACATGTTTGTTCTAGTATAGTTTGCATCTCGGAGGGATTTAATAGATGCCATTGATGATCTTTTCGACAAATAGCATCGCGAGTCAATAATCTTCTCACTAGATCCTTCGTTATATGACAGGAAAAATTGTTAGGGATAATGGGCACTATCAGATCCATGAATTAGTACCGATTAATATAGATTTGTATAGCTTTAGAATTTATTACTGAAATTCAGTAATAAAATTTATTTTTAATAGTTTTAACGTCCACTAATACCTGTTATCGATTATAGAGAATTAGCACCATAAGATGTTCAAAAATATCGTTGTTTAGAATTGACCAGGAACTATCGGTGAATTTTCTTAGGCAGCGGAGTGTCGTTTCTAATGACTCATTCCCAATTGTGAAAGATTTATATTGTTCGCCGTACCAATCACGAGGATCTAACACGACAGGATTAATAGAAGAAGTCCATTGTTTTCCTGGATTCTTAGTTATCCATTTTATTCCTTGATTGAGTATCTGTTTCACTCGGGCCTCGTTTCTTACTATGCGCTCCATCAAAATAGGACAAGCATCATCAATGATAGCTTTGGAAACATCACTTAACATCGGAGCATATTCTCGATGTCCATCATTATCGTCCCTGTATCTGTCAATATTTTTATCGCGGTCGATTTTATTACCTTCAAAATCGACATCTTCGTCTTTCATGGATTGTTCGAGGATACCAGTAGAAAACTCGGCGAAATGGGCTTTGATTCGATTAACATGACCGCCATAACGATTGACAACTAATCTCCCCTCTTTAGTATCCTGTACTTTATTCTCGAAAGCCTGCAAGACATTTCCCAAATTAGCGTTAGTTAATCCCGCTAATAAAGTTCCTTCTATAATGGATCTAGCGGATAAATTCTTAACTGGATCAATATGGACACATGAATTTAATAATAGTTGTTCTGCTCGAGCTAGTTTGACTTTTCCATTATCTGCTCCGTAGTAATCTATATAACCTACTTTGGTGCGAGAATTAATAAAGTAAACTACGGCCACTGCTCCGATTAGATTCTCGTTTACTAAACAGGTAGAATTTTGTTCTCCGAGGAGAATAGGCCACATACTGTTATCATCATAATCACTCTTGGAAAATTCTTTCTTATGGAACTTATTCTTAGTTTGATAGTATTCTTCTATCGTAGATGCTTTCTTATAAGAACGAGTATTACGTACTTTTATCATCGATCCTTCATGATAACCTGTACCATTATTTACGCCCAGGAAAACTTTCATCCGAGGAAGAGTAAGATATCTCGATCGATAATGTAAGAAGGGATATTTTTCATCAATGCTCTCGTCGTAGTATCTCGAACGATATTCATTGGCACTAGGGTTAATTTGTTGCAATCGTTCGAGATAGTCGTAAAAGGAGTTGGCACGGAAATCGTATCCACACGAATAAGCTAGTTTACGAAGGACATTAGCTAATTCCAATATAGTAATATTATGTTTATCGTCGCCATTAGGTAACAGATTATGGTTGATGAATTGTAACTGACGAGGATTTTGAAGTTGATAACCATAAGAACTAATCATAGTAGTAATGCGATCGATTAGCTCTTGCTCGCTGATGCGATTATGCACAGTTTGCTTCTTGATGAGGATGAAATTATCCAATGGACGTTCGGAATCCTCATCCGCTTCCTCATGATAAATGGCGACAGGGCCGTATTTAAAATTGTAATTTTGTACTTGATGGCTCTTCAACCAACTATCATATTTCCTCTTTTCTTTATCTTCTTCGGTTTGAACCTTATAACCATAATTATCAATAGTGTCCATTATCATCTGATACATCTCTTCTGAATCTTTCCAAGAAGCCATTTCTGAAGCGGTTACAGTGTTGGGCAATCCGGGGAAAATTATATGACATAAACGAGAGTATTTCTTGAGACGATGTTCGAAAGAGGTACTGCGACGACTAATATCAACAATGAGAGTTTTGGAGAAAGCAGACCAGGCACCGAGTTCAGTAGCTACAATTTGTCTTCCGGTATAAGCAATCATAGCAGGACCCAAATCAAATCCTCCTAATATCGACTCTACACTGGGATACATACGATGAATAAACTGATATTTGTATTCGCAGCGCGAATCGGAGAGATGAACGGTAGTCACAAATTCGTTGCGAGTAACAAATGCTCGTGGATTTTCTCGCAACGGTCCAAAATCATCATTGGCAGCATTTATACCAGCAACGGGTACTTGATGAGGATCGTTCCATCCCTTATTGAACCACGAATCGACGAGATAGCTGACAATAGAAACTAAAGCACGATTGTAGATGTCAAATACGGCAGGATCGGTATCGGCTCGTGCTAATCTGTCTTTAATTTCATCCACGAAGAAGAAATCAATGTCTGCAGCTTCAGTGAAATGAAGAGCTTTGAAAATGGCACCTCCTGCAGCGATCAATTTCAAGCCGCTAAAATTCACTATATTGACATCGTAATTAACGTAGTTAAGTAGATCGCTAACGAAAGGGTACCTAGTATTAATATAGTCGATAACAACGTCCTGGAAATAAATCCAATCTGGTAAAGTATAAAGATGATGCTCATATCTGGTTCTTATGTCATTGTTATTCTCCGGAATATTAGTATTGTAGAGTTCCCCATTTAAATAGGTAGATTCGATACGATTAATAGCGAAAACATCGCATGTTAATAATTGTTTCTCATCGAGTCGATGACGATCTCGATAACTGTGTCGTCTTTCTCTTAGGGTTTTCAGACGAGATGAAATATGAGGAGGGAATTGATTCAGCTGCTCCTGCACCGAAATGTTGTCGAATCGAAAATGTAAAGTCGACTCTAACATATCATCCATTTCGTCGATAGTCAATAGATGCCACTGCTGAGTCTTACGAGAAATAGCATCTCGCGTAAGAAGACGGTTAATTAACTTGGCACTGAGATGTCTCGCTTCTTTTTCTTCCTCTGTTCTTTCGGGTATAACGGGTTTATTGTTAGAATCGTCATTGTTGTTAGTATTATTATCGTTAGGGACGATACCATTAACAGTGACATTGTTAAATACGGAAGGAGTGGAAAAACTTCCATTGTATCGACTGTCATTACCTTGAACTCTATGATTAATAGCCGCTTGTATGGCAGCGGCGGCATGAGCGTTGATTCCTCCCGGTTTAGTTTCATACGAAGTCTTACGAACGTAAGAAATTTCACCGCCGCTGGATTCGTAATCGGAATCACTGTAATCTTCTTCTGAGAACATCTTAACGGTGAGAGTAAGGTTAAAACTAAGACAAGAAGAGGAAAATTTTTGTGAATCGAATTCTCAGCCAGAATTTTTCATTTTTCTGTTTTTGACAATAAAACGAATCGCGATAATAAAAGTCTTCAGCAAAGATGACATCTTAAATACATAGTTATAATAATAGTGATAGTGTTCCTCCGAAAATAAGAGATGTCATATATAGCCATCATCGTAGGACTTGTATTTGAGGTCCTTAGCAATATTACAAATTGGACGGCGTCAGCCATCATCTTGGCTGCGAGCAATAGAGCCAAGGATTCAGGAGCTAAAAATGCTCTCAAAGCCGCTTTTTGGTTTTCTCTACTAACGATCCCATTCGTAATTCTGGCTATAATAACGATGTTTCGATTCCTAGCTACCAGGGGGTGCAAAAAACATAAACCATGGCTTCTAATAATCTCATTGATAGCAATAGTAATATGTTTAATAATTTCGATAGTAATATGTATAGTTTACGCTAATAAAGCTAAAGCAGCAGGAGATACTGACACAGAACGTGATCTTTTAGCCGCTTATCGTTTAATGATCTCATCAATAATACTCGCTATAATAGGATTTATTATACTTTATATCGCCGTGGGAAGAAGAGTAGCTCGTCTCGGACAAGAATGCAGACAAGTGAGAGCCGCAATCGGAAAATAAATTACATCAATCGTCCATCGTTAAATTAATATACGATTGAATAGCTTACTATTAGACATATATTTTCGATATGTCTAATATACAAGGCGCCATCAAGTCATTCCCCGATGCGATTAATTTTTCTATACATTTTTCTTTTCTATTATAATTACTAATTGATCTGAAATCAAACGAGCCGCAGGCGAGTAGGAGCGAAGCGACTCCCGCGCGTCTAGCGCGGTCTATTTATTGATGCAAAGGGTTAGCTTTTAAGTTATTGTCGTTCGAACTTCGTGGGGATAACGCTTGCACATTCATAAAACTATCCTTCATCTGTGACTGTAAATTATTAGTGCGGCGATTCTTCTCATAACGATACAAAAAGAAGATTGCTATACCTATACCTGCTCCTAGGAGTATTACTCCGATAGCAATTCCTGCATAAGCTCCTGGAGGAATAGAGTCTGAATTTCCGTTAGAAACTCTACAGGCTAGATTATTAGACGGAGTAGATTGAAGAGTCACAGATAAGGCAGTAGTAGTGTAACTTGGAGTTACTGCAATGTCTACGCATGCGTTATCGCTAACCGCAGTAATAGAATCGTAAGTCCCAGTAATAGTAGTGGCGGTCAAGATCGTTATTCCTGTGACTCCGAATTGCTCTACCCTCTTATTTTTCTCATAGTCTCTTATAGCAAAAGAATTGAGATTCAATATGAGAGAACCAGATAGCGATGCGTTCCCTACAATATAGATCAAAGGAGTCAAAGTAGTAGTTCCTATGATGGCGCCATTAGTAACGTTAATGATAGTCGAGGATCCGGTAGCTGAGGACAAACTACCATTGACAATTAATTGCACGTTGCTAATCACAGTCAATGTAGAAGTAGATGTAACTGTCACCGATGAGACAGTAGTGCATTGAGTAGTGGTGCACGTGCAAGTAGTAAAGGCAGGGCATCCCAGAGTAGCAGGGCTAGTAGTACTCGATGCAGTAGAAGTGGTAGTAGGAGCAATACGAGTAAAGACGGAAAAAGTATTGCTAAGACGATTTACGGTGACAATATCTAGGAATCCGTCGTTGTTGAAATCCGTAGTAGCTATTCCTTGTGGTCCAGTTTGAGTAGCGTAACTATCAGGAGCACTAAATGATAATCCGCTGTTGTAAAGAACAGTCATACTAGGGGTTAATCGATTACTTACGGCGACATCAATATAGGGACTACTATCGAAATTACCGGCTACGATGCCTTCCGGCGATGATCCAGTAGGATATATAGTAACTCCTCCGAAAGTTCCATCCCCGTTTCCTAGATGGCGAGCAACATCTCCTGATGAAGTTCCAACAATCATCAGATCTAAGATTCCATCTACTCCGAAATCTCTTACTACAACGTCTGAAGGCTGAGTGTTAGTAGGAAAATTATTAGGAGCAGCAAATCCTCCACCACCGTTACCAAGAAAGATAGAAAATGTATTAGATCCAGCATTGGTTACTACTAAATCCATAAAAGTATCGACTCCCGGATTGAAATTGACAGCAGCAATTCCTTGTGGTGTTACTCCAGTGGGAATAGAGGAAGGAGCTCCAAAAGTTCCGGTACCAGAATTAATAAACAAAGAGAGAAAATTACTGCCCGTGTTGGTGACAACGATATCTGGATGGGCATCTCCGTTGAAATCGGCTATAGCGACTCTGAAAGGAGTAGTCATAGTAGCATAATTAGTACCTCCATCGAACGATCCTGTTCCAGTACCTATAAATACGGTAATTGTATTCCCGAGAGTATTTACTACTACAATGTCGCTATTAGTATCGTTATTCAAATCTGCTACTGATATGTATTGGGGACCATTTAATGTTCCAAAATTAGTGTGACTTGGAAATCCGCCGAGTCCGTTCGACAAATATACACCGAAATTATTATTGCCGTTATGAACGACCGCTAGATCTTGATTTCCGTCCTTGTTGAAATCTCCGGTAGCGATACCATAGGGAGTACTGTCAGTATTAAAAACAACTCCGGGATTAAATTGTCCCGAGCCTATTGTTACTGCTAACAATAAAAGAAGTATACGTATCATTATTGGTAAAGGACGTGCATTAGAAGCACGTGAAAATAAAGTAATCATTGGTTGAGTTGCGTTAATTGAAGGTCGATTTTGATTTCCGAAATTTAAAAATCAAAATTACTGTTTTATTTTGGGCAAGCGGTGCGACGTACAACGCTGCTATCTGACCTGCATCCGAATAGCGTCAGCTACATATCGAACCTCTTATTAGTTAGTGTAGTCGATTTACTTCACTTTAGGAACTTTGGGCTTCTTGGCCGCTTGGTAAATCAATATAGTGGAAATGATAAGCATTATAAATCCGACACCCATGATAGCAATAGCTGCGGTGACACTGGTTTGATTAGAAGGAGTCATCTCAGAGTTACCACGAGCCATCAAATTAAGAACAATATCTACTATATAGAGAATAAAGACAATAACCATTAGGATGATAAAAGTAATCAAGAGACTCTTAGTCTTAGTGGAATATTTGCTGGTTTTAGCGGTTGTAGTGGCTTTAGTTTCTTTGGTAACAGCAGCATTAGCACTAACCGCTTTAGTCACACTAGTTGATTTAACCGTGACGCTGGTCGATCTAACTAGGAATATAGCCACTACGGAAGCTATGATAGCGAATAACGCTGAAAATCCACCTGTGGCAGCTGCCGCTAACAACGTAGTCTTTAACCCTCCTGTCTTTTCACCGGATAAAGCCACATCTATTACTACTGATATCACCAAGAGGATAATAGCTATTACAGTTATAATTATCGTTACTATAAGGAGTACATTCGCCATTCAATTATTCGTATTCTTTATCACTATCACCGGTATTTTTATCGTTATTCATCAGATTTTTAATTCGCGAGGTTTATTGTTTGGATCGAAACGCGTTTCGCGTGTGGTGAAGATTTCAAATTATGAAACGCGTTTCAAAGTCGCGCGAAATGTGAAACATGTATCCCCGCCCATGCTATTTTTCTCTCGGATGATGCGAATTACTATTTTCACGAGCGGAAATCGAAATTCACAACGAAGAAAATTACTACTGATAATTGTTAAAATGTTAAATAAAGATCGACGAAACATGAATCTATATCAGTAGCAATATTAAAACACATTGCTGCTATTGATGAAAGATATGATATTTTGCAGCGGATAGATATCATATCAGATTACAATAATAATCATCGACAATCGATGATTAAATAATGGCTACTGAAAATATGAAAAAGTGTCCAAAAGAAGGTTTTTATGGGAGACCACTTTAGTACCCTCCGCAATTTTAACCTCGTACAACGCGTGCATGTGAAATACGATACTGAAGGTAAACTTCAAGAGGAAAAATCGATGCTCAGAGTTGCTACTAATTGTACTGTCTGGAATGCAAATTAAATGCCGGTTCTTGCCATTTAATATTTAGCTTACTCTTCAATAGTTATTCATCATCTCACGTAAAACAAAAATTAAATAGGATATTATGAGTTTAACTCTCATTAAAAAATAAAATATTGAAGAATTCGATTCATAATTTAACAAAACTAGTTAATACTTTCTTATTAACTACCGACACGGATTGTAACATAATGGAAAACGAAGAAGATAAGAATGGAATGCAGGAAGTATACGAAGAATGCAGAAAATTAAGAAATGTTTATTACAAACGACGAGAACACGAATTGATGTATCATTATTCTTATTTGGACGATGGGGAAAGATTTCTCAAATTCGATGTGTATACAAAATTAAACGAAGAAGCCGATAATTACTATCAGATTTGTCTTGAGGAAAGATCTTATCGGGTACCTAAATCGAATTGGAAGAAAATTGAAGATAACGAAAAAGACGATGCGTCACCGAGCGAATACAAAAAGAGAAAAATAAATATCATCAGGAAGGTGTAATGTTGGATTAACATTAAAAACAAAATTTCACTTGCGTTAAAAATGAAATTTAAAGTTTGTAAGATAGTCGTACGTCTTCTTCGCTAGCAATCGCACTTGCTCTGCCTATTTTTGTTACCCTAACTCATTAAGAATGGAGGAAGAGAAGCCTAAGAAGAGTAGTGGTAGACGTGGAGATCCTACTCAAATTCCTGATCCGTTGTTTGCTGGCAATCATTACATTCCGATAACAATGAGAAATGCTCCCCGAGGAGATCTACCTATACGACCGGTAAATTGGACTGTTGACTGTCAATCGCAAGCAGCTCCCATCTGGAATTTACGTAGTCCCAATTATTTCCCTTTCAGTGTAGTATCGAGTTCCATACAAGGTGTAATAAGACAAGGAAGAGTATTAGAAGCAGTACAATGGTGTATGGAAATGATGAAAACCGATAATAATTGGACCGATAAGAAGCAAGTCGATCCTGTGACCGGTAAAACAGTAGCGAGAAGAGTCGGCAAAGGGGAATCGAACTGCTTCCATAGGCTTATGATCATTTCTTGTGAAGATATTTCTTTAGCCAATCCCATGATGGTTATTATTGCGGCTCAACTCTTAGATATGGAATTTGATACTTATGATATAGCAGAAATAACTGCTATCGATTTTACTAGTATGCTAGCTCGTAGTATGAAAAGTAGAGTTGCCGATCATGCCTGTATTTGCCGTATTCCCATCCCCGAACAATATAAATTCAATAATGCTAACACCCAAGCAGAAGTAGATCATGCTCTACGGCTGTTCTTTGATAAGATGGTGGAAGCGATAGTGAAAGGCGATCATGTTACCTGTATAGGATACGTAGAAGAATTAATAATACAAAGCTTGCACGATAAAGATAGTAAAGGTATAAGCAAGACGGGAGTAAAGTTAGATCCCTTACCGAAAGATTTATATAATCAATTAAGTGCGGGAGTAACTATCCGAGGAAAGGCCTTAAAGCATTATAAGAATAAAAGACAGTTGATATGGGTAGCTTTTTTCAAAGTACTATGTAATCATCAATTTGCTAAGTATAATAATGTAAGAAGAATCGTAGAAGCATGTTACGATCTCGCACATAGTGACGCTTTCAGGTGGAAAGTGGAAAGCCGTTTGTTTGGAAGAATGGCTATTTTGGCTTTGTGTTTGAGAGATATAGTAGAAGAACGAGGATTAGGATATAGGTTCGCAAACGACGAGTTTACTTATCCGGAGGGAAAACCGTTTACATTTGAAGATATAGAGAAAATAAGAATTCATCATATGGCTCCCTTGTATAATTTTCAAATTCCTCCCGCACAACAGATCAAATTCAGAGCCATTCCTCAAATAGTAAACATTAATAATGGAGATAACAACAATATGAACACTGGAATCTGGTATACGCCGTCTAACGTCTGCATGGATAAGCATAATTTAGAAGGGAAGAAATTCGGTCGTGGAATGCAACACTTTCTTGAAATCAAAGCTTTCTTGCGTCACGAAGATCCTTCATTCGCTGTCCTAAGCGATCATTACTTAAAATTATGCTTCATGACACGCTTTAATAATGGACAAGACGTAAGAGTAGCGGCATTCGATCGATCTCAACTGTCTTGTGCGCAGTATATAGAATGGCTGCCTCAATTAAGACAACAATTCGACAAATTGAATAAGTTGGAAGATGCGATGATGCAGAAGACTATTACCATTACCTTTAGTGAGTGTGTTGAAAATCATGTAGGAAACCAGATGATAGGACAAAAAGCACAAGAAGGATTCACATGTGAAGAATTGATCGCTATAGGGAATAATTTTAAAGGGATAGGAATTCAAGCTGAATATCATGATCTTAATCAGTTACTTATTGGAGTGGATCTGAAAGGCGAAGTAGCTCAATCGGCAGGAGTGTTAGTCTTGAGAAATGTCGCCAACCGCTTGATTAGTTTGAATGCCAACGAAGGCGAAGGAAATGCTTATTTGACCCCTGATAGATTATTCGAACATCTGTTAACATTGGATTGGGACAAGAAATGTTGGTCGAAGGGAAAGGTCGTTAATAAACATGCTCGTCATAATTTGTGTTTTGGAAATGCTAGTCAAGAGCCAAATTATGAAGAGGGCAAAGGAAGGATCTATGATTGGACGCAGGTTCCTATGTTAGCTTCCATCAAAGAAAAATTAGGAGGATGTTTCGGTCCGAAGGCGAGAAATTTATTAGCCGAAGGGAACTTTTATTATGATAAGACATGCTCAATATTACCCCACGGTGATTTTGAGAGGGTAGTGGTGATAGGGTTAAGATTGGGTGCCTCGATGAATTTAAACTTCCAATGGTATCAAGAAACAAATATTATAACTCCGTTATTTACTCTTGTCCTTAACCATTCGGATATGTATCTATTTTCTAGTAAGGCGGTGGGTACCGATTGGAAGAAGCGTAAAATTCCAACTCTAAGACATAGTGCTAATTACCCTAAATAAAAAGAAACGATACATAAATATATTACATATCGTATAACACATTTAACACCATTACAATGGTGTTAAATCATTTCACGTAGCGGACACAAAAAATATGAATTTAAAGAAAACGATACTCCATTTCTAATAAAAAGATTCGTGTTTGAAGTAGTCGCAATGAACATCCGTAAAAATCAGTTATGGGATTTACAGGAGACTTTTTTAACTTTATGCATGGATGATTGTTTGGAACGTATGAATCGTAGAGGATTCGACGGACAATACTATAATATGTGTTGGGTTGACTTCAGAAAACGTAAAGTTCTTCGGTTTTACGTTACTATGGCTTGTTTATTGCGGCTGAATAACGTATTGCCGTGCGAAGTGCGAATGCATCTTTTCAAATATTTTCTGGGAGTTTCCGATGCGATACAACATCCTGGAGTAGTATTCGCTTATAACGCCTATGACACCCATAATAACAATGATAACTATAATAACAATGATAATAACGAAATCGATGCTTCCGATGATTATCAAATAGTACCAATTTCGTCCTATGCGCCATCCGCCGCTTAGATTAATTGAAAAAATAAAAACAATAAATAATTTTTGATTATTCCTGATGATCAAAATTAATACGATTAAAATTTAGCGTCATTATCGCTAACGATGCTTAAAATCTTCATATTTTTAGTATGTATAACGATGACGTATTCGATTATGGCCCAACAAGTTGAAGAAGATAAAGTAGACGATACTTCTTGGAAAATTGCCCTTAGAAAAAGAATCTCCATTCGAGATGCAGCAATAAAAGAAGCAGCACTAGTAAAAGAGTTGTTAGATCTATGGCTTCCGTGGATCAAAATCTCGATAAGATTCTCAGGAGGGAGACATTTAGCAGCCGATTCCAAAGGAAGAATAGCATTAATTAAGACTGAAAAAGTCTATAGTCAGGACAACGACCATTTTCAACCAATATTCAATCGACTATGTTCAGTTCGTAACGGTACCTATCTAGATAGCGAATGGCACGTAAAGTTTCTTAAACATCCCTATTCTGACGGCCTAGCATTATTTTCCCTGTCTCAAAATAATCGATATCTCGTTAATAGCAATACACGCAATGATAAAAATAACAGCAACGGTGAAAATACAGATCCTGAAAATCTATACTTGACGTCTGATGCCGATTTAGATTCTACGTTAGTAGTTCATCCTGGTGAACCCTTACTTCTTATAAGAACTCCGACCGAAAATTTTCAACACATCTATGCTCATGAAAACGATACGACTCGATTAGTAACTTTGACGCATTGTTTATCTGATAAAATACGAGAACCTCTTTACATCACTCAAGTGAAATGCAAACTCGATGGAGCCAGATTTCCCCTTCTAGATCAGGAAATTTCAGAGGTCATTAAAGTCATAGAGTATGTGGAGTCTCGAATTATGAGAAAATTATAAGAAAATTGTGAATCGAAGAGTTTCCAGAAGGAAGCAATAAACAAACTAGCTCAAAATAAAATGACAGCTGTTATGCTCTCGGACTCTAAATTCAATCAACATGTCGATTGAATTTCTATGATTGACCCTTTTACGATTAACTTTCTATAATTAATCGACGATTAATCAGCGATACTAACTCCCTTCATTACGGCTATAATGTAATAGTCTTGCTTATTGGCATCTGAACGCTTTTTAACATATCGACTCATTGCAAGACATATATGCGCTAAGTTATAAACAGAAATATCTGAGAAAACTTTTAATGCTTCGGCAGTTCTCTCGTCCATTATTATTTTATAGTCTTGATCATTCACAGTATTGTATAAATCACTGACCTCATTATCAGCGGATCGCATTAATTGATATTTATCAATATTAGGATAATCGGCGTAATAACCGTTCTGCGAACGGTTATCTCCAGTATTACTTATTAATATATCTTCTCCATTCGGCATATAATATCGAAGTAGATAGTTATAATGAACAGAATTAGGAGCGAATAACGATTTAAAAAAAGCCGAGTTATCAGTACGTCTACCTTTTTCATTTGCCTTCCATCTCATATAATCTTCTATAATTATCGCATAAAAATAATATATTAATAAATAACGAATTAAACGTAATCTTAATTCTTCTTCAGTATCGGCCACGTGAGTTAATTGTATATCATCGTTGGAATATCCTTCGATAAGATAATACTTCGGTACAGTTATTCTTTCGTATATTTCTTGAAGAACAGATAAATTTCGAGTTGCATGGGAAGGAAAATCAAAAGAAACTATATTGAGATCAATTCCAGCTTTTGTTATTAATCTTTCAAAGAGATAATCTGGATGTTCTTCATTGTTTATAATGACCTCTTTTTCACAATAACTACGTATGATGTCTGACGATTCGCAAAGATTTACTAAATCTTGTCCTTGGATATTTCCCGCCTCCACCGCTCTTACAAATCATAAGGTAGTTTCTCCAATCTGCTAACATAGTCTTTGCTGTTAATATTTTGTGTGTCGTATTTTCGATCGCGACGAATATTCTCAATGACGATCTTAAGATCGGAACGTACTAATCCTTTTTTGATCATTCCTTCTACGATTTCTGTTTGTTTTTCTCCGCTGGCATTGTTGAAAGCGTTACTTCTGAGAATACTTTCCGCACGATACATCAATTCTTTGCGTCTTTCATCGGAATTCATTCGTATTGTTTTTATTTTCATTGGAATATTCCAATGAAAATATTCGTATCAGACCTTATTCGGTTCAGAACTCGGAATGCCTTTGAGATTTTAAATATTTCGAGTCTCCTTCAGGATGCAATCTCAACAACTCCGTGAAATTATCCGGCAATTCTCTACCCTCTAAATCATTAATCATCTTCTTGAAAGCGTTAATAGGAATAAGATGGATGAGATTCGTCCATAGTTGTTCTTGAAACTGTCGATATCCTTCACTATAAGTATCTATTAGTTCCTGATGTAAGGCTTGATCTTTTTCCGTTTCTTGAGGCATCCAACCGATAATCTCGTTAAAATCGGGAATAAAATCCAATCCTGTTAGAGTTGCAAGGAATACTTGTCGGAAGTTATCTTCACCATCACTACCTTTATTTTTACTATTATTACTAATGATGTCTTTTAGTTCTTCGTTGCGACGTTTCATCTTCA
>Ga0206941_10030_pt1 | contig 41404 bp, 38 predicted proteins | sample Alteio_BWOrgHeat_9_FD_153251 | JGI IMG/M metagenome (GOLD analysis project Ga0206941, IMG submission 153251) | Enriched cells from forest soil in Barre Woods Harvard Forest LTER site, Petersham, Massachusetts, United States -... | ecosystem: Environmental > Terrestrial > Soil > Temperate forest >...
GGTCATTTCGCGTTCGACTGAGGGTCAAATGCCGTTCGGCTGGAAGGTCAATTGGCGTTCGGTGAGAGGGGCAATTCTCCAGACTCTCTTGTGTTGGACACCTGTCGGACGTTAGCACACTTTCGTGTTCCGGATTACCCGGTATCCATACAGTTACTGCATGGCATTTGCTTCTTCAGACATCCTGTGCCCGCATGCCTGTCGGCGCGTCTTGCGACTTGCTTTCCCAATCCTCGGGAGACATACGGGGTTGCCACGTTTCGCGACCTGAACAGATCGGGTTAGGTTCTCTCTTATCCGCCGGCAGCACTGGGTCCGCGATAATGGGAAAGGCCACCCCATGATCCTGTCTGCGTCACCGTTTTGGTTAAAGCCTGTCAGCACGATTTGGCTCCTCTTAATTAACGACGTTTATAGTGAGAGTTCACATATGTTAACCATACCGCTCATTCCTACTCCTCTCCGCCTTGGTGCTGGCAGATTCGGGTTGTCCTTACGGACGCCCCTACGGTTATACCCGCGGATGCCTTGTCACCGGAGCTCCGCACCCTTACATTACTGTAAACGCACGTCCGGTTAGGAAACTGCTGGCGGAACAGCAGGCTTCGTCTGGCGTGGCAACCAGCGAAGCAGTTCAGGCCCGCGACCCTGTGTCGCGGGGCCCTTCATTAAGGTTCGTTATTTTTGGGGCCACTTCTTGGAAAAATCTTGATCTCTCGTTTTGCAAAAACGATCAAATAATATCCAAAAGTAACGGATCCCTTTTCCATCCTATATCAAACTTGGCTGCGAGCTCAGCATCAATGACTTTGTAAAGGCAGCCATAACCAACCCGCCATTGTCCGCGATCCAGTGTCGCCACGCTTGCAGTCTTCTGATTCAGACGGACAACCATCCCTGTAATGTGGGTTCCATCATGGTTGAATCCGACAAGCTCTCCGACTTTGAGATGATTCCTGGTCAATTTTTCCCTGTGCCCAGGATGCATGTCAGTATCAGCATTATCAATGTTTAGAAAATAATAGGGAATATTCCATTTTTCCCTGTTAATAACATGCTGCACAAGAACTTTTTTCTGATTCTTCTCAAGTACAACCGCTTCTATAAGAGCATTTTTCTCCCTGTCAAAATATGAAATAACATCGCCAACCCTGAACTTTTCACGGAGTTTTTTGATTCGTTCCGGCTTTTCCAGTTCATTTGATATGGCACATTTTAGCCGGTACAGATCAAAAAGACCTGCGTTTTTTATGGTATTTAAAACTTCTGTGTAATTCATGATTTCTACCCCATCAAAATTCATGACTGTCAGTAAAAGCACGCCGCCATCTGACATCCGGATTATCGAATTTTACTTTATTTGCATCGAATTTTTCAGGATTAAATTTTTTTCCGGCCCATGTGACCATTTCCTTATATTCTTCATGGCCTGGGTTGCTGATAATTTCAAGAAATCTTTCATACCCCGGTTCGCCGCCGACATCTTCTGGCGGACAGGCCCGCTCTCCTGAAATACATTTTGGATATTTTCCTCTGTAATTTTTATCGTGAACGCCTTCAAATTTAATTAAATGTTTCCAGCTATCCCCAAAATCGTACATATAAACAAAATCGGAGTTATATCCTGAAAGGAGATAATGGATAACATTTATTTCCCACCCGGGGAGAACTTCCCGATCATCAAATCCCTCGTCATCTGGTATTCCGATCTCTACATCTTTAAGTGTGGACGGATCTTTGACGGTAAATTCATGAAGATGTGAGTCATTCCACCCCATTGAATCCTGTATAGCAACATGCAGGTCCCAGAATGTACATGAATCTGCGATCTGAATGCATCGCCATATTTCCGGAAAAATATGAAGAAGAGAAACTCTGAATTGAAATACTTTTTTATTCTTAAGCATTTTGGGTGTTCCCGTTATTTTCATAAAACATGTTTCTTTCCTGTTCAAAAATCCATTTTTCTTTGACAAGCGCCTGATGTTGATCCGTTATTTTTCGGAGATTCTCTTCTGAAATAGTAAGGCGCTGCGTGACTATGGCGAGATCATTTTTGGCATCCTGCGCAATGCGAGATTCTGAATGATATTTTTTATCAGATAATTCCAATTTTTTCTGAAATTCATCCACCAGTTTTCCTGAATGATCAAGACGGAACTGACAATCAGCCAGTTTTTCCCTCAAAGAATCAATATCTGTTCTGGACTGTGTGTACTGCGCCTGTAATGAACTTTTTTCATCGGACAGGGATTCATTTTGATTCCGGACAATGGCATTTTGATGCTGCAGCTGACTAATCTCATGACGCAGCTGGTGTATCAGCTGCTCAAGCTGATGTCTCTGACTGTCATGTGATTGCTGATCCTGACGTCGCTGTTCAAGCGATGCCTCCCGGTAATGCTCGAGATTTTTCTGTGTCTGCTGGTGGAGCCTGTGCAATTCCTGTATCCGTGCTTCCTGATTTTCAGCCTGTTTTTCCAGTATTCGATTTTCGGCTTCAAGAGCAGATTTTTCATTTTTTAGAGAGGCAATCGTCTGCTCACACTGAAGCTTTTCATTGGAAAGCCGGGTTATTTCATGGTCTTTCTGGACGCATTTTTGTTGCAAATGCGTATATTCTTTCTGGATGTCATCCAGCCTTTGTTGGATCTCCTGAAGAGTGCTATCAATTTGCTGTTTTTCCCGGCCAAACCGGTCCTCTGCCTGTACAAAAACCCGTGTCCAGAGCCCTTTCATCAGGAAAACCAATTCCTCTGGGAGATTTTCTTTCATGGCAACCTGGCGCGCTTCTCCCTGCTGAGATTTCCAGGTGCGGAGAAAAGGACCGAGTGTTCCGCTGCTTCCGGAACCAATCAGTGCACGTATTGATTCAATAGTGGGATTTTTGCCGAGACCTGTCAGTTTTTCAGCTGCAGACGCCACCTCCTGATATGTCACCCCGGGTCTTCCCATGCGATCCTCTGTTTTTTTCGTCCCGATTTACGAATTGCGAAATTTATCGAATACAGATAGTTTGTTCAATCAGTTTTTCAGTATTTTTTATACTTGATAGTGATCGTTAGCATGAATACAATCCGTCACTCTAAAAATGGCGTTCTGAATGAAATGACAAAACCCACGCTACCTGATGTATTTCTGAATCCAGTTGAATTGCCGGCATTCAGAATGCCTGACAGCATCATGACAATCTCATGTGTATCATCTGAACAGATCACGTCAAACCCCTATATAAAAGCTGCCACCAGCCCAAACACCCGCAGGGCGTATCAGTCAGATATCCGCCATTTCGAAAAATGGGGCGGACCTCTTCCTGCAGGCCCGGAACACTTGGTTCAGTACCTGATGCATTTTGCACAGTCGCTTAATTCCCGCACGCTGTCCCGGCGCCTCGTGGCACTTGGAAACTGGCATTCGTCATGATCATTCAGGTCTTCATATCCTGCTGCCAGCCCGTATATGCGCTGTCGCAATAAATTTACCTGAGAATGTATGATCATCCCGGGTTTCCGCGGGTCTGGAATTGCTTTCGAAATTTTTTCTGTCAGCCCCAACAGACGATCTGCTCCCCGGACCAGCAATATGCCGCCGTTACTGGTGATGTTTTGTCCGTTAAAACTGGCCTCGATTTTTCTTCGGGTAGGTGATGGAAAACGGAAGACTTCCTGCGTACAATCTGCCATGGAGAAAAGCTCTTGTATTCGTTCTTAGCAGACTGAATTATAAGGATTTTTATGCTTTTCGCCACTGTGGGCATTAAAACGGGGGATATAATATGAAAGCCACTAAACTATTTCAATTTACCTTAATCTTAAAAAATGTGGATGAAAATACCAAAGATTTAGAAGACAGTTTATTTGAGTCAGGCTGTAACGATGCCCTTATTAATTTTCGAAACGGCGCAGTCTATCTTGAATTTGATAGAGAATCATCCTCACTAGAAGAGGCTATTATTTCTGCAATTAAAGATGTTCAATCGGCATCAATAATTATTGATGTATCTAGCGTGGCACCAGAGAACTTAGTGACTGAATCTGAAATTTCAAAACGGCTTAATGTAAGCAGACAATCTGTTTCCTTATGGATAAATAAAAATAGGCGCACCTCATTTCCTCATCCCGTGATGCGCTTATCAGAGAAATCTCCTCTTTGGAAATGGAACGAAATAACCGAATGGCTTTATAACAATAAAATTATTACTGATCATGAAATCGTAGAAAATTCATTGTTTATTGCAAATATAAACGGTGCTCTTGAGGAATGCGATAAAAATACGAGAGACATGCGTCATAATTTATTAAATAAAATTGGCAGAAATAATCTTCATCCGGACAATCCGCGCTTCAGCCTGATCTAAAATTGTAATAAAAACTAATATCAAATCGTTTATTGATCGGCCCATAGACGCACCCGCTGACAGCAGAGCTCTGCACAAACAGGACTGCCGATATCCATAAAATCTGCATGTATTTTCGACTGTACGTTCTCGATCTTTTTGTTAACATCTCCCTTTTTTAACCGGAACTGAACAGGAAAAAGGCAGATGGATTTGCTTAACGCAAAAAACTTTTCTGGCAAAGTGCTTGATCACCTTGGTTTGGTAGCCGACAAGATAGACGAGCTGAAATTGGTGCAGAGAATAGACGAGAAGCTTCCGTTGCACGGGGCCTGCAAGGTGACGATGGGGGAACGCGTTGCAGCCATGATTCTCAATGGGCTGGGTTTTGTTGACACACGGTTGTATATGTTCCCGGAGTTTTTGAAAAACGCGCCTGTGAGCAGACTGTTTGGGCGTGAGATTGATGCTGGCTTTTTCAATGACGATTCCCTTGGGCGCTGCCTTGATGCCATTTCAGATTATGGTGTTACTAAACTGTTTACTGAGCTCAGCTTTAAAATCGGAGTTGAGAAAAAGCTTCTTGCAAAAAGCGCGCATTTTGATACCAGCACCCTGCAGTTATGGGGCGAATATGAAGATTCCTCATTGTCAGATGGAAAGCCTTCTGAAGGAGAGGCAGGCACCTGTGAAATGACAGGATCTACAGGAGATTCAACAGAACAGTCGGTTACAGAAGTGAAACACCCCATTCCAATGCGGGGGTATTCAAAATCACACCGCCATGACCTGAAACAGATGGTTATCAACCTTGCAACGACTGGAAGGGCTGCTTTTCCAATTTGGATGGAATCACACAGTGGAAATGCATCCGACAAAAAGATATTGCCTGATGCTGCATTACGGATGAGGGAATTTTGTCGTCAGCTTTCTGGGGCGCCTGACTTTCTATACGTTGGAGATGCGGCGATGTACGACAATATCCTGAAGCATTCAGCTGGGATAAAGTGGTTGTCACGTGTCCCTGAGAATATTTTACAGGCCAAAAAACTGATATCCCGCTCTGATACTGAATTGAAATGGAATATCCTGTCTGATGGTTATGCCTGTCATATAGAGAAGTCAAATCATAGTGGAGTAGATCAACGCTGGTTGCTTGTATTTTCAGAGCAGGCTTTCAAAAAAGAGATTGCCACACTTAATCGGAACATAAGCAAGGAACATGCCGAATATGAAAAAAAGTTCTGGCACATTGGGAATGAAGTATTTTCGTGTCAGCAGGATGCACAGGTTTCGATTAATAAAATTTCCAAAAAAATGAAATACCATCAGCCAAAAACAAAAATATTGGAAGTGCGTAAACATGAAAAATCCGGACGCCCTCAGAAAGATGAAAAGCCAGTTTTGAAAGGTTATAGGGTTGAATGCACCCTCGAAAAAGATGAGGAAAAAATTGCGGTTGCAAGATCAAAAAAAGGCCGGTTTATTCTTGCAACAAATGAGCTGGATGAAAAAAAACTATCAGATTTTGATATGCTACCGGAATATAAGGCGCAGTCCGGGACTGAATCAGGTTTTAAATTTATCAAGGACGATACTTTTGAGCTGGATTCCGTTTTTTTAAAAACACCTTCCCGCATTTCAGCGCTGATGATGATCATGGCGTTGTGTCTGATGGTGTATGGCGTTTCACAGCATGATCTTCGACAGTCTCTGAAAATCCATGGAAAAACATTGCCGGATCAAAAACGGAAACCGACGGACAAGCCAAGCATGAAATGGATTTATTACCTGTTCCGTGGGGCACACGAGTTAACGGCTAATATGGGCGGCATTTCAAAGCAGATTGTGATTAACGTGAATGAGCTCATGGAAGAAATCATTGGATATTTTGGCGAACGGGCAAGAGCGATTTATTTCAACACAGCGTGATGGAGCCCAGCTATTCTGGCGGTTAAAAAAGCTGCGAGGAGGGCGAAGCCGTTTCGACGTGGCGATCCAGTTTTTTATGAAGGTTGAAAAGAACTGGATTGCCACGGCCAAACGCTGCGCGGCCTCGCAATGACAGGGGTTTTTTGTTTCGCAAGAAGCTTGGATAGATTAATTTTTATCGCGATACGTGAAAATTCATTATTTGGCCAGTGGGGACCGCGGATTGTCCGTTCATCAGCAATATATTTAAAATTTTCCCCAATGGTGGGTTAGGCTATTCACAAGCGAAGGGTAGAAAAGGGCTAAATAGGCAAAATTTATACAATATAAGCGTGATAGCTTTTGCTATCGGGCGTTGCAGCGAAGCGCCGGATTCTCGCGCCAACTGCGACAAAGCCCCTTAACCCGCTGTTATCAAGGCTTACAGCGGTTGTTCATTTTAAACCTAATTCTTTTCGCAGCCAATCAACATCCACTACCATACCCGGGCCGGCATTCAAATTTCTGCGCTGAAAGTCCAGCAGCACTGCGTCCAGACGTTCGCGCCCAGCCTCTGTAGCAGCTGCTTGTCGTGGCGTTAGATCATTTAGCGCAGGCACCGGCTGATCAAAGCCTGGATACCCAATGTTGACGCAGATGATCTGCAATCTTTGACTGTATCGCCATCTGGGCTTCAGGCGGAATTTCTTCCGGTATTCGTTGTTGTTTTCCCGCAGACATTTTTTTCATCGACTGGGCAATACTTGATTTTTTCAGACGCATAAAATGCACTTTATCGCCAAGTCGTTTAATGATGGCTTTTTCTGCTTTTTTTGCCCTGTTTTCTGAGTTTACCGTAACGGTGATTTTCTTCCGCTCAATGACAATATCGCCCAACAGTGTATTTTCCCAATGTCCATGCCTTTTGTTGCCCTTTTTTAGCCATGGCAGTTCAATCCTGGTAATTTCGCCCGTTTTTTTGTTTTTCCTGCTTTCTGCAAGGTAGCTGTCCGGTTTTTTATCCAGCGTCATCGGTAACAGAGCCGTGCAAGCTTCTTCCGGAGTACAATCCAGTGAAAAAGATAACGTACAGAGTCTGACTGGATCGCCATCAGTATTGCAGATCTGCGGAGGAGTCGGATTCAGAATATCATCCATAAACTCAAACAATATTTCTCTTATCGATTCTTCAAGAATGCCCGCCAGTTTCTCCTGCGTAAGTTCACCATTCTCTTCTGTCAGTGTTTCACGAATATCCAGCAGCTCCACATGAAACTGTGATGGAATCGGTATTGGCATTATTCCCAGACAAACAGCCTGATCATCCATGGATAAAATACGTGTATAGATTATATCGCCCGGTTTTAATGTGCATGACGCCTGTGTTTCTTTGACTGTTATGGACGACTTTAAAAAAATGTCCTTCAGCGTAAGGCTTATTTCAGGCACAGCTTCTGTAACCACGTAAAAACTATAGTGTGTCCGACAGACTTCGCGAATATACTTTTTTTCATAATCACTTAGAAAATGCCCTTTCTTCTGCAAAAATTGAAGGGCAATTGGAAAACCCTCTTCTATTTCCGAACGGCCTGTTTTTGGCAGTGCATTTGGTTTCCAGTTAAACAGAAACCATGGCGTAAATAGTTGACTGGAAACGCCATCATAAACACTCTCAGGCCATGATTTTTCACCAAACCAAAAATCATCCCAGGCGCAGATGGCAAGATCCGGCGATACTGACTGAACCCATGGGCGCAAAGCACCCATAATCAGCTTTCCTTCTGTTTCACGGATTTTCTGCCACTCAGGATCAGACACAACAATTCTGATGTCTTTCATGCAGCATTTTTTGAATTTTTTCCCACCGCTGCCGCATAGGCATGCATCATTGCGCCCCGTTTTTTGTGCCATCACAGAATTCCTGATAATCGGTTCATATTTTCATTGAATACTTTTTCAGAAGATCTGTATCCCAGACATTTCATTGGCCTGCGGTTTATTCGCTGAACCAGTCTGTTAATTTCTTTCTGAGACATACCATTGATGGGTGTTGTTCTGGGCAACTCAAAACGCAGAACTCCATTTCCATTTTCAACACTGCCCTTCTGCCATGATTTATAAGGGTCACAGAAAAAGGTTGAACCACCAAGTGCTTTGACAATATCCAGATGGGCAAAAAACTCGCTGCCATTGTCAAATGTTATTGAGTTAAACGCCATTTTTTTCCCATCTCTCTGGCCTATTATTTCAGGCCTGTCTGCAATGGACACCCTGCCGGGTATGACCGCCCTGCATTTGCGTATCCCTCGAGGAGTGCGCCACAGGCGTTTCCGTCTCAGGAACGCATAATAGCGGTTGCGCTTGCCGAAATCACTGTATATCCAGCGATAAATTGTCTCATGGCTGATAACATTTTTACCATCATTCATACGCCGGAGATATCCGGCAATTTGTTCTGGCGACCAGCTTTCCTTGAGAAATTTTACAATGGTTCTGGCCAAATCATTGTCCTCATTGAGCTTCAATCCACGTGTTTTATGCTTCTTTACCCGACCCTGCGCCACAATTGGTAGGTAACCTGTAGACTTCGTACCATTCTGGCTGATTTCGCGGTAGATGGCTGATCGTCGACATGTTTATTGTAACATGTCTGAGACTGTGCAGCTCAAGCTCCTTTGCTTTGCCAGTGCCTTGAATTATATGTTTGCCATTTTAAATATATTATTCAAAATTTGGGGCTCACCCAGCGTGTGGTTCGCAACGGCATAACCCTGTTTATTTCGACGGGTTCCAAAAAACATGTGTGAAGCTTTCGAAGACAAAAAAGCAACCCTGGATGCTTCTCGCCAGCTGCTCAAAAGCGGCTCGTCCAGCAAGATTTCTTCAGAATCTTTTTTTAGCAATAACCCACATTCCGCACCACCAAACACAAAACCCTGAATAATCTGGCTGCTGCCTGATTTTTCTTCTCCCTCCGTCCCGGTGGATGACTTATGCGCAGGATTTGAGTGCGGGGGGAGATTGAGAGGTGGGAGAGCCTCATAACAACGACAGAATTTCCTGGAGCAAGCACCTGCCGCCTGCTATCCTGGCCCCAAGTCACCTGTTTTGGGACCAGTTTGTCAAATGGAATGGTTTTCACCCAATCATCTCAGTGGGAAAATACTGGATCATCTCGGGCTTGTCGCCGCCACTGTCGACAAGATTCGCCTGACAGAAAAAATTGACAGCCGTATCCCACTTGCCCGCGAGAAAGGCGCAAAAATCACCATGGGCCAACGCATAGCTGCCATGATCATGAATGGCCTCGGATTTGTAGATGACAGACTGTATCTCTTCCCCGAATTTTTGAAAAACAAGCCCGTCGACCGGCTATTTGGAGAAAATATCGCAGCCGAACATTTCAACGATGATGCAATCGGCAGAGCACTGGACGCCATTTATGCGTACGGAGTTACAAAACTTTTTTCTGAACTGGCCTTTGAAATCGGCGCTGAGCACAAACTTCTTGGCAAGAGCGCAAATCTTGATACAAGCACCCTCAGCCTGTATGGCGACTATCCGGAGGATTGCTGTGACACCAAGGATGCCCCGGATGAAAATAAAGATGTGCCTGAGGTTCCTGTTCCACGGCATGGATATTCGAAGGATCACAGGCCGGATCTCAAACAGATGGTTATCAACCTTGCCACAACAGGCAGTGCAGGTTTTCCGGTATGGATGGAATCCCACAGTGGAAATGCATCCGACAAGGTTATCCTGCATGAAGCTGCCAAAAGAATGAAAGCATTCTGTGAGAAATTAAAGGATGCACCTTCATTTCTGCATGTGGCAGATAGCGCCATGTATGATGCCTGCCTGAAAGAAAATGGGAATCTTCTCTGGCTGAGCCGGGTACCGGAAACGCACAAGGCAGCAAGGGAATGGCTGAAGGTTCCAGAGGCCGATATTGTCTGGACTGAGCTGGACAAGGGTTACAGGATATGCAGCCGGGAAACAGAATATCGCGGTGTTCTGCAAAGATGGCAGCTCGTCTATTCGAAGCAGGCTTATATCCGTGAAGCAAAAACACTGGAAAAAAGAATTTTAAAGGAAAACGAAGCACAGAAAAAATTGTGGTGGCATCTCGGCAATCAATTGTTTCAGTGTGAAGCTGATGCGAAAAAACAGGCAGAAAAACTCGAGCAGAAGCTGCTGTATCATGCAGTCAGGTTTGAAGTTGTCCCAGAGAAAAAATATCTGGGGAAAGGCCGTCCGGCAAAAGACGCGGTTGAGATAACAGCCGGCTACAGAATAAAGTACGATATTGAGCGCAGTGAAAAAACAATCGACCTGATCCTGCGCCGGAAAGGCAGATTTATCCTGGCGACCAACCAGATGGATGCTCGTGCGTTGCCTGATGTGAATATACTGCCGGAGTACAAGGGGCAGTCAAAAACCGAGTCTGGATTCCGTTTTATCAAGGACAATACCTTCGAGGTGGCTTCTGTGTTTCTGAAAAAGCCGGAAAGGATATCCGCGCTCATGATGATCATGACGCTTTGTCTCATGGTGTATGGCGTTGCACAACATCACTTGCGGGAATCTCTGGACAGGGCAAGTGACTCAGTTCCGGACCAGACCAGGAAGCCGACTTCAAGACCGACGATGAAGTGGATTTACCGGATATTCTGCAATATCCAGGTGATTGCTCTCGAGATGGAGGGACACATTCGCGAGATTGTGATCAACGTTACTGACATTCACAGAAAAATCATCCGTTATTTTGGAGAGGTTGCCATGCGGATTTATGAGGTCTCTCCTGCATAGCGGGCATTCGCATTTTGCATGCTCTGAATTGAGTGGCGGGTGAGCTGAGAAGCATGACTGGCCGAAGGCATTCCTCCCTCCCAATCCCCCCGCACTCAAATTCTATGCGCTGATCATCCGGGGGACGGGGAGAAGAAAAATCAGGTAACAGCCGGATTATTCAAAATTTTATATGGGATGCTGCGGAATGTGGGCAATAAATCAACTATCTGTTTTTGTTTTTTTCGGGGGAGAACGGAGAAATCGTTTCCCCGCAGATCAATATGGGTGCTGTCAGCGTGTTCAATTAAAGTGCCGTCATCGTCATGATAAGAAAAGGTGGTCATGCGATTTATCTCTGTCAATACATCAAATCTGTTACCAAGAGGACGATAAAAATTAAGATGGGTAAAAACGCAGTCACAAGCCAGGTTGCGGCCATTTTTCATCACCCTTGAATCAATTTTAAATGTTTTCATGGGATGGCGGTAATATTTACGGTCGTATATCTCAAAAATAAAAGCACATAGTGCAAGCAACGCAATCAAATAACCGATATACTCCAAATCTATATGTAACATTTTTTCACCCGTATTTGCATGCTTAATTCAGCTTTTAATCAGACTTGCATGATCAATTACAATACGTTCAAGGCCATGCTCCCAAAACTCCTCGTTATATTCGTCCGACAGTTCACCAAGCTTCAGGAATCGTTCCATGTTGTCCATTGACTGGAATTTCTCCGGACCGACTTTTTTCATCAGGTCCCGCATAGAAAGCCTGTTGGCCAGTTCACCCCAGAATGTTTCCGTGTTATAGGGTTTTATAAATTCTTCATGCATAAGCATTTCAAATTCCTGAGTCTCATAATGTTCACCATCCGTATCAGCATGGTCAATAATATCCTCGGCGCCCATTTCAATGAAACTGGAGAGAATTTTGTTTCTAAGAATCGAATGATCCACATGCAGACAATCTACGTTATGTGACTCCATTACCCAGTCCGCCAGGTACAGCATTTCCAGTAATAATCGATATTCTTTTTTGGTAAAATTAATTTTTATATCAACCTGTGATGTTTTCTGTATTTTCATGAAACAATTCGGCCGGTGTTCGGTAACCAAGACACTTTAAAGGCCGGTGATTTATCTGATTTGTCATTTTGGTTACGCTCTTTTGCTTCAGCGCTTCCATCCCTGTGCATGATTGGGGGTATTTTAACCAATCTTGCACTTGGAGTTAGTCAGTGCCGTCGGGGATGTCAGTCATCTTATTTTCAGGAGGATGAGGGCCACTACAATTTCGTTCCGGAGAGTGCCCTGAGAACCACGTCCTCCTGCACCTCTAAGTCGTTATAAATGAGATGTCCTGCATCATTGATGAGCCTTTGAAGCACGGCACCAAAACCATAAGGATGATGGCTGAAAATCCCGACAACGGGAGTCAGTTTTGAAAACTCAGGACCCTGAATACATTCCGTAACAATGGCCGCGACCTTATCCGGTTCTTCTGAGATTCTTTCCAGAAGATTCCGAAGAAAATCTTTCCGGGCTCTGTTCAGTGGAAGTTTACTCCCCTGTATAGCGTTTAGCTCTGAACGCGTTTTCCGTTCGATGAGAAAATACAACTCCTGTACCGAGTGAATTCCACGGGTGGCATCCATCAGGGTTTTAAGAACCGGATCGGAGGATTTCCGGGTATCAGACACCTCGCATGAAAGCAGATCCCGGATAAGAGCCGGGGCGAATGGGCGGTTAAACTCCGCTGAAAACGTTTCATAATTAACATTGTGAGACAGGGACGTCGACCTGATACTAAAATAGATCTCATCAAAGCAGCCCCTGAATTCATATTCCTGCAGCGCCGAACGATAGATCTGCGCCACCATCTCCGGATCATTCTGAAAGGCACCACAGCCAAAGGCACCGAGAATCAATGTCCGCTGACCATGCTCTCTCGCGGTTCTGAGTTGGTTTAATATTTTAAAAACGGTGCCTGCAATATAGGCAGGCCTGTCAGGACGGGCATCTTCCACCAGATTATAGGCAGCTGAAGACAATACGTTGATTGTAAAAGGTTCGATGACTTTCTTTTCATCCTCTGAATAAAAAAACGGATCCTGCAGATCATTGACAGTCACACCCGGCGAATAAAGACAGGTGAATTCACCGAATCCACCTCTTTGCACCTCATCACTGAACCCAAGCGTGTCTTCAAACGCATATAGCCATGGATTCGTCAGATTGCCTTCCACCACACCATCAAGGGCTTTAAGGGAATCCAGCAGATCGGTCCGTCGTATGATGGACTCTTCCTGACCCTGACAACTCAGGTAATCCCCCCCCACAATGAATTGATTTGCCATGTTCAACACGCAGGGTGTCACCCCGGATTCGTCATGTAACCGCTTTGCAAGCTGAAGACAATCCGCCTCTACCACATAAACAGCTCCTGCTCCCTCCCCAGAAGGTGGGCTGAAAGACAGAAGTGGATAGGAGACGGTGATGCTCAATGGCGCAGAAGACTTCATAAAATCCTTTAAAAACAGGTACCTAATATTGTGAAAAATAATACCACAAATAGACCAATAAGTAAACAAAAACACCCATATGATCATTGTTAATACATTCTTAATCTTAGTAATGTATAAAAAGTAATCAAAAATATTTAAATTAGCTGGAAATATACCATGAATTGCGTCAATGATATTGCCATTTCTACGAGCGACCTATCACGCCTTTTTGCCGATTTTTTAGATGAAGAAATCGCGCAGATAACGGCTGTACGGATGATTGCGCTCACCCAGAATACTTTTCCATTACCTTCCCTTGATTTATTAACCAGTCAGGATGAAAAATCCCAGGATGCACACTATTTTTTAAAGGATCTGGCTGAAAAAATCAGGGACTCTCTGACGATTGAAGTTCCTCCCGTTGCTGAAAAGAAAAAAGCAGACATTGCACATTTAAGTAAATATCTTGATCAGCTTCACAGTGGTCTCCTCCCCGGCGATGTATTAACGTCCCTGCGGAATGATGCTTCCATACAAAAAGATTTCACAGAAAGAGGCCGGATCAGAAAACTGGCAGCAGAAAATGATTATAAGAACTGTGTGGATTTCATTCAATCCATGATCGAGTGCAAAACGAATGAGATCAATAAACTGATTCCTTCCACCATTGATAACATTCTCAGAAGCAAGACAGACGAAATGGTGGAGATATCCTTCAGCCTTTACTCCGATCTGTGTCAGAACGAACTTGAAAGCAAAGAGGAAGGCCCTGTGCATATGATTCATTTTTATGAATTCATGCCAAGCAAAGAGGATTGCATCCGCGGAAACCCAAGGAAATCTGAATTTCTCACCGCTTACGATTCTGACTCAGAATCCAATGAATCCATTCCTTCATTTGAACAGACCAGTCATGGCCTTGGTTCTGCAGTTTATGGCGTGGCAAAACTCGATCAGGAATTGATGAGCGAGTTGATCTCACAGTTAAAATCCAAAAAATCCAGGTTTAAAACCATTCTGATCACGCATCCCCTGCGCATCTCAAACGAAGACTCCGATCTTATGACAGAACTCTCAAAGTCCATGCAGCGGGTGGTTGAGAATGCAAAAAATATCCAGCTTGGACTGAGGAAGTCATCCAGTCCGCTGCGGGGTAAAATCAGCCGCAAAAAAGCGCTCGAACTGGCTCTTGCACTGGATGAGGATATCTTAACCGGCATGGCCGATGGATTCTGCAGGATGTCCTGTTTTAAACACTATACACGGAAAAAAGCCTGTGAATTTATTTATGATGCGCTGGAGAAATTCATAAAATCAGCAAAGTCCAGTCATTCTGAAACCACACCCATGCCCATTAATTATCTGATCACAAACCTTGGCTACAATGGTATTGTCAGTCACTATAACAATCTGTTTAACAGAGGCCTCGTTGCATTTGATCCGGAGGGCACAGAGAATTGGAACAAAGCACCTGCCAAAGGAACATTTCTCCGAAAAAATTCCAGCAGTTTATTATTCGGTTCGGGCATTGCATCGGATAGATCACGCTTCCCGTCTCCCTTAACGTCCAGTCTTGAAGACAGTAATGACGCAACGAGTGTGACTCCTCGATCTTCTTTTTCTTCCTGACAGTTCATTGTCACTGTCTCTCATTTTTATCTGTCACCCCGTGCTTGTCACGGGGTCTGGTGGTGACGCGGGACACCCTCCATGGGCACAGAAATTTTTTAATGGCCAGTTTTCAGTTTATTTATTGTAACTGCTCGCACCCCCTCACCTCTACGCCCCGCGGTTTATCCGCGGGGTCCAGTCAAACGCTGCGTGGCTTCTGGATGCCGCGGACAAGCCGCGGCACGTAGAGAGAGGAGAAAAATATCAGGAGAATTTTCCATTCAGCGCCAACTGAACTGCGATCAATGGATTGTACCCCTTATTTGCCATTGTCTGAAGGTAGCTTGATATCCGGCAATAGGCCTTACCATAAATTTCCTTCCTAAAACAGCCGGACACTTTTTGTTTTACCTTCGACATTCTCAGATCCCGTTCTGCGCGGTTATTCGTAAATGAAACATCAGAGTCCCTTGCAAACAGCAGAACAGCAGACTCATACTCTTTCAGTCGCTCCCACAGATTATGCGCGTCTGATTTCGCCATTTTACCACGCCTGCCGTTTGGTTTTTCAGGAATGGGAGGCAGTTCATTTTCTCCGCGGGTAATAATGTTCCTGTATCGTTTCTGAAGATTGGCATATCCAATTTTTCTGAGTTTTTTACTTTTTCTTTTTGAGACCTTTTTACATGTCTCAAGCAGAAGATCCTTCATCAGGGATGCCCACCGGTATCCATTGGATTCAGCAATGTGCGTGAGTTCACGAACCAGGTGAGACCCACACAAACCGTGATCACAGTGATCATACATGAGGTAAGATGCCCAGCAGTCATGGATTATTTTCCCGCCATAGCGCGGAATGATGTTTATCTCTTCAATCGCCTCTGAGCCACGACTGGGATGCAGAAATTTCAGGGTGATATCACCGGACGAATAAACATGAATCCAGTGGTGTGAATCAGCAGGCTAATTGATCCACCTGTCAGCACGCTAATTGATCCACCCTGTCAGCACCCTAATTGAGCCACCCCGACGACCGGCTGTACCGAATTCGCGCATATTATTGTTTAATTTTTGGCTCTTTTCAAGCCCGATTTTTTGTTTCCAGTCTCCGCACCATCAGCGGTATCGGCATCATTGCCATCTTTTTTGCCGCCTCTGAAGCTTGAACCATCCAGTACGATCCTATGGGCATTGTGTCTTAATCGATCCAGCGTGGCTGCAGCAAGCAGCCGGTTCGGAAAGGCACTTCCCCACTCACTGAAGTCCAGATTGCTGGTGATAACCGTGCTGGCGCTCTCGTAACGCTCTGATATCAGATCATGGAAATCTTCGTCCTGTGGCTGGCGCATGGGCCTCAGACCAAAGTCATCAATGACCAGCAGGGGCACTACCTTCAGCAGCATGCAGAAACTCTCAATCCCCGAACACTCAAGCGCCGTCTTGTGGCCATCCGACAGTGGCATGCCTGTCAGCAGTTTCCCGACCCCACATCCCATCCCCTGATCAGAAAAACCCTATCGGGTATCTTCCACCTGCATGGCAGGCCTCCAGAAAAGGCACTGCCCCTGCTCCCGGAACAGCTGGCGCAGATTGTTTCATGCCTTGCATCCCGGGGGAAGCCTGCTGACCTGCGGGACAGTGCACTGCTGCAGACGGGATTTTTTGGCGCCTTCCGGCGCAGCGAGCTTGTTGCGCTCAAATGGGAAGACATCCGGCAGGTGCCGGAGGGTATGGAAATCCTGATCCGGCGCTCCAAGACAGATCAGGAGGGCCATGGCGTTCGGTGCGCCATTCCTTACGGCAACAATCAGCTCTGTCCCGTCATAGCCATGCAGCGCTGGCATGAGGCCACTGCGAACAGAAATGAAGGATATGTCTTTGTCGGAATAAGCCGGCGCCGGGGACTTTCAGAAAAGCCTCTTGCGCCGGACAGTGTCAGCCGGATCCTGAAGTCAATGGCCATTGCCTGCGGGTTTCCCCAGCCTGAACGTTACAGTGCCCACAGCCTGAGACATGGGTTCGCCACCGCGGCAAGCCGTCAGGGTGCCTCGTTTGGTGCAATCATGCGGCATGGACGGTGGCGCCATGAAGGGACGGTCCACGGATACATCGACGAAGGGCGCCAGTTTGAAGACAATGCGGCGACATCCATCATCGACGGAATGGAAAAAGCAGGAGTACAGAAAATAAAATATGACAGCAATTGAACGCACCGCATGGCCTGTGTTTGGTAAGCCCGGCCGGCGTGAAATTGAAGAAAAATACACACTCACACCAACTGAAATACGCTTTGTGCGTGACAGGCTTCGCAGGGAGGGAAAAGGCAGAAAATTTCTTGCAGAGGCTGAGTACGAGGCCAGCTGTTTTCGTATGGCACTCCTGCTCAAATGCTTTCAGAAACTGCATTATTTCCCGGCACTCACCGCAATTCCTGATGCCATTGCCATACATGTGGCACAGCAGCTGAAAATTTCGCAGAAACTGCCCCGTGCCTATCAGAACCGCTGGAAAAGGCACCATCATCAGTCAATGATTCTCGAATATCTTCGAATGAGTCCATGGACAGACGGCGGTAAGGAGGAGGCCAGAAGAATCGCCGGGGAGTCAGCAGGCATCCACAACTATCCGGCGGACATCATCAACCACGTCATGGAAAGACTGATCCAGCAACATCGTGAGCTGCCATCATACAGCCAGATCAACCGGATTGTCAGAGAGGCACGCCGTGACAGAAACCAGCAGATCTTTGATCAGGTTGCTGCTGCACTTTCCGAACAAACCAGACAGGTTTTTGACCTTCTGACAGCCGGCAAATCAAGGACGTTATGGTTCAAACTGAAAGAGAAAGCAAAGAGTACGACCGTGACCCACTTCCGCAGTCTGCTTGATCAGCATGACTGGCTCACCTCTCTCGGCGACTACCGGGATTGCATCAGCGACATCAGCGATGTCAAGCACAGGCATTTTATTGGTGAGGCCATGTCACTCGATGCCAGTGACATGCGGGATATTACCCCGAACAAAAGATATGCCCTGACAGCCCTGCTGATCGACGCCATGCAGCGGCAGGCAAAGGACGACATAATCACCATGCTCATCAAGACAATGGGCAGGATTGAGGCAAAAGCACAGGAAAAACTTCAGGCGCTCCGTGAAAAATACCGGGAAAAGACAGCAGAACTTCTCACCATTCTGAATGACATTGTCGGGGCACTGGGCAGGAAGGCGACGCGCAAAAGACTCCGGCAGATCAGACAGATACTTTCAGATCATGGCGGCAGGGAGACTGTCATGAATGAGTGCGATCAGGCCATCAGTATGCACAATGAGGATCACCTCCCCATGATGTGGCCATCTTTTCGCAGCTCCAGAAAGAATCTGTTCTCAATGCTGCGCGTGCTGAACATACAGTCAAGCACCCAGAACAGCCATCTGATTACTGCCATGAAATTCATCATGCAATACCAGAATGTCCGCACAGACCTGCTGCCTGCCAGTGTCGATATCAGTTTTGCACCACGTAAATGGCAGAAGCTGATCACTGTGACGCAGGAAAAGAAAAAGTTTTATTCGAAAAAGTATCTGGAAGTCTGTGTTTTCACCTGCCTTGCAGCAGCGCTCAGGGCCACGGATATTTTTGTGGAGGGATCAGGATCGTGGCCGGATTTCAGGACGGAACTCATGGAATGGAAAGACTGTCTGCCACTGGTTGAAGGACACTGCTCAGGTGTTGGTATTCCAGCGGCGGGCAGGGAGGCCGTTATTTTTCTGAAAAATCTTCTTGAAACACGCTCCAATGAGATTGACCGGCGATATCCGGACATTGATGAATTCGTCATACAGGAGAACGGCCGGCCTCTCTTAAAAAAACGCATACGTGCGTCCAAAACGGAAGAGGACACCCGGCTTATCATGGCAATAAAATCAGCGATGCCGAAGCGAAACCTGATTGATATTCTTGTCAACACCAGTCACCACGCCCGGTGGACATTTCCGTTCGGACCGGTTTCAGGCTCAGACCCAAAAATTGAAAATTCGGAGGAGCGCTATATTCTGATGACCTTTGCCTATGGAACGGGCATGGGACCTGAACAGACTTCACAGCATATGCGCCATAAAGTATCTCCGCACATGCTGTCATGGACCAACCAGCGTCATGTCACACCAAAGATGCAGAACATGGCGATGGCAAAGCTAATCAATCTGTATCGCAGACTGTGGATGACGGGCGTCTGGGGTGATGGCACCAGAGCCGCTGCGGATGGAACCCTGAGAAAAATCCGCGTTGAAAACCTGACCGCGGAATATCATGTCAGGTACGGCAGTACCGGCGGTATCGCCTACCATCATATCGCGGACAATTACATTGCACTTTTTTCAACTTTTATTCCCTGTGGTGTCTGGGAGGCCGTGGAAATCATTGAGGGACTGCTGCGAAATGAATCTGAAGTCCAGCCAAAGATTTTTCACGCTGATACACAGGGGCAGTCATCGGTTGTATTTGCGCTGGCATGGCTGCTTGGAATAAAGCTGATGCCCCGAATCAGGAACTGGAAGGACCTGAAATTTTACCGACCCTCCAGAAGAAAACGGTATACGCATATCGATAGCCTGTTCAGTGACGCCATAAACTGGAAATTGATCGAAATGCACTGGCAGGACATCATGCAGGTAGTGATCTCAATCAAGCAGGGTAAAATATCCTCCTCAGCGCTGCTGAAAAAGTTTGGCTCATACAGCAGGCAGAACAGACTCTGTCTCGCCATGCGTGAGCTTGGAAACGTGATCCGGACACTTTTTCTTCTTGAATATATCAGTGACATCGATGTACGTGAGGAAATCACGGCCCAGACAAATAAAGTCGAGTCCTACAATGAATTTTCCGGGTGGATTTCATTTGGCAGCCGGCATGCGATTGTGGCGAGCAATGATCCGGAGGAGCATGAAAAAGCTGTCAAATACAATGATATTATTGCAAACGCGGTGATGCTGCAGAACGTAATTGACATGTCGATGATTGTGAAAGACCTTGCCGTAAAAGGATACCCGGTAAAGCGGTCTGCACTCCGGCAGATGAGCCCATACCTGACGGATCACATCAACAGGTTTGGTGAATATGTGGTCGATCTGAATATTGCCACTGAGGATATTAAGTCGGCAATGGATCTTCCCGCGCTTGCAGGATAGATGTGTTGTTGGCTCGTTTTAATTTAATCCTCATCAGACAGCATCAGCTCTGAAAAATCGGAAAGTTTCGACACTGTTTTATGCAAATTCTGCTTTTTCATGGTTTTAAGATATTCTTCCACGGTCTTTGGTGGATTTTTTAATCCTGTTCGATGAGCGCTGACCGCAGCGCATACTGTCTCAGGAGAGAGATCAATCAGATGAAGGATAAATTCATCCGGATGCTGGGCTTCAATTCCATACTGGCCGATGGAATTGTCCGGAAAATCTTTCAGGTTGTAAGTCACGATAACAGACGAATTTGAGCGAATCGCGGCTGCAAGCACATGGCGATCATCCGGATCTGGCAGGGTAAGCCCGGAAATAAGACTATCATAACCTACGACCAGGCAGTCACGCACATGCTGGTTCATTTTGTCCCGTGTTCTTTCCAAGGCCTCCCGCGCAAGATCAGGCCGGTTGATGGCCACATTTCTGATCCATTCTTCATGGATCTGATCTGTCCATTTAGCACGGAAAAGATCGGTCAAAGCCAGATACATTAAAAGATCACGCAATGGCGCAGGGTATAGCACGCACGAGTCGTACAGGGCCGAAAAGTTTGTCATTCTTAATATCCCATGTTGTTCTTCTGGGCTTCATTGGACAATTCTTCAAGCACCTTCCTGCGTTTATCGTCAATCACCTCTTTATAATCCAGAACGTCTTTGACCAAAACACGGCGTCTTGTGCCCACCCTGCGAAACGGGATATGGCCTTCCTCCAGCAGTTTGACGAAAAAAGGGCGTGAGACATTCAGAAGATCAGAAGCTTCCTGCGTGGTCAGCTCGGCGTGGACAGGCATCAGTGTCACAGCATTTCCATGAGCCATTTGAGACAGAATAACGACCAGCAATTGCAGGGCTGAAGCAGGCAGGTAAATAGAGTCCTGCTCTTTCCCTTCCTTTATAACGATCAGGGCAGGCTGGCCGGCTGATTCGGCGAAGCGGGCGAGCTTCTGTCCGGAAGCTGCAGCCAGACTGCGCTCCCGGTCTGTTGGAATGGCAATACTATGTGTATGGGGTACGGCTGACATGGCTCAAATCCTCTGCTGTTCTTATAATTTCAGTATAGCATATTTAACAAAATAAACGAAATATACGAAACAAACGAAAATAAAGCCGGGTGCATTATTATTGGACAAAATGAAGGAATAAAGTTAATATAAATAGTGGCTTACGAGGTCTTATGTCACATTTAGCAGGTATCCCGGCTTACCCCGTTCAGGCCATTACCATATTGCAGGGGGCTTTTCATGTCCGATGGAAATTTCCCTTTTACTGTGGTGTCACAGATATCGCAATATTTAATTTCGGCATCCACATGCTCAACAATTTTCTCAAAGAGAATGTCGATTTTTGTGCGGCGTTCAATGTGTTCACATGGGGTACCAGTCAGATCTTGCCCGCAGACATCACATTTTGTTACAGGGGCGGCTGTGACAGTCTCAATGGTTCTTGTGTTACCAGCAACAGCATCAGATTCCGTTTTACCTTTTCCATTGGTTCCCTTTTCTGTCAGGGACGATTCATCCTTTTCGGTTTGCGAGGATGGCTTGCTGGAGTTCTTGCTGGTTTTTTTTGGTGTCCTTCTCAAGGAATATAGCCATAAGCAGATTAACAAGCATCAGCAGGCTTTGAAAAAGCACCGCCATCTCACTGGTGACTTTGTTTTCTGAAATCAGCTTCGAAAATTCAGCCTTGATTCTTTCAGATTCTTCCCGCAATGACTGTCTGTGAATGCTGGCCATATCGTGGATTGCCATATCGGATATGGCACCAGAATAGCATGGCCACTCTGGCTTGCCCAGGTCTCCGGGGTGAATTTTTTTCAGGAAACAGCTCAGAAAGCTCTGTATTCAATCGCCCGGCCGGGGTGCGAGCAGTTACTTTTCAGCTACCTTTTTATTGTATGTCATGTCTGGATTGGCACATAAACAGCGGCGATGATCACTCGGGATCACTGCTGACAGAACGGCCATAGTTTAAATGTGCATTTGTAAATTCATGGCTGGAAATAGCACCTGTCAGCGAAATTTCCAGTGCAAGGGCTGCGGCACAGATGATCTCTGCCAGCTTTTTCGAGGAGTTTTCTCCCTGGCAGTTTAGCAACTGCAAATTACGTTTTTGCGCTGGCAGTCGGCAAGCCCCACCAATGGTTCCTACTGTAATAGAAGGCATTGAAAGGCTCACATAAAGACAGTTGTCCTGATATTCGTAACTCATGTGTTAATTGACACCCGATATGACCCCCCAGATTGTCACCATAATGGACCCACCCGATTGGCGGCATAAAGGACCCACCTGATTGTCACCTTAATGGACCCACCCCGCGCATCGAACTTTCATTCAACCAACGGTAATCTGTACCTGAATTAATCAGGGAGGATTACGCATGGCAAAGAGGAAGTTTGAGATGCATGAGTACCGTCAAATCATTGTTCGTCTCCGTCTGGGCGAAAGTATCCGGGGGATTGTTCAGTCACGCATAGCCAGTCGCAGGAAGATACGACAGGTCCGGCGAATAGCACAATCACAGAGTTGGCTGGATGCCAGCCATGAGCTGCCTGATGATGAAGTATTGGCAAAGCACTTCGGAACACCGGTGCTGACCCCCGCCACCCAGTCATCTGTTCTGCCGCATGGTCAGCAGGTTGAGGAGTGGTGCCGACAGGGAATACAGGCAACGACCATCCATGCCGCCCTGAAGCGTCAACATGGGTTTACAGGATCATACGAGGCTGTTGCTAGGTACGTGCGAAAGGTCAAAGACAGTCTGTCTGCCAAAGCCACGACAATTCTTGATTTCAAAGCAGGTGAATGTGCGCAGGTTGATTTCGGTGCAGGTCCGAAGTTTTTTAATGAGGCAACCGGAGAACTCATCCCGACCTGGATTTTTGTCATGGTGCTCGCATGGAGTCGCCACATGTACGCTGAAATTGTTCTGCACCAAGATGTGAAAACATGGCTGGGTTGCCACCGCCGCGCATTTGAGTGGTTTGGCGGTGTCGTAAAAAAAGTGATTATCGACAACGCCAAATGTGCAATTGTGAAGGCCTGTTACCATGACCCCGAAGTGCAGCGGGCTTATGCTGAATGTGCTGAAGGATATGGTTTTATTATTTCACCCTGCCCACCTTATGACCCCCAAAAAAAGGGGCGTGTTGAGTCCGGGGTAAAATATGTTAAAAAAAATTTTATACCGCTGCGCGATTTCAGAAATCATCTGCCGGAGGCAAACCGGCAATTAAAAGCTTGGATACTGGAAACAGCCGGCAATCGCATCCATGGCACCACGCATGAAAAGCCGCTGACCCTGTTTGAAACGGAGCGCCATCTTTTAAAACGCCTGCCGGACAATCCTCCTGAAAATGCTATATGGCAGAGAGTTGTGGTACATGGTGACTGCCATGTTTCCTATCTGAAATGCCGATATTCCGCATCATATAAACTTGTCAAACAAACACTATGGCTCCGCGCCAGTGAAACCACTGTCCGCCTGTATCGGGATCATGAGCTGGTGGCTGTACATCCGCGTTTATTCAGACCCGGGTCAAGAAATTCCCTTGATGAGCATTTGCCGCCCAATGCGCTTGCATATGCCATGAAAGATTCACAGTGGTGTCTCGAGCGGGCAAAAAAAATCGGGCCAAACTGTGAAATGGCCATTCATCAACTGCTGTCCAACTCGGTTGTTGATTACCTGCGAGCAGCGCAGGGTATTCTGGGTCTGCGGGAAAAATATGGTGACGCCCGCCTGGAGGCGGCCTGCCGTCGGGCACTTGCCTTTCAAAGTGTAAAGCACCGCGTCATTAAATCCATCCTGCAACAGGGATTGGAATATACCCCTCTCCCTGAGCAGGAGGCTTTTGATGAGCTGACTGAAACATACACTGGACATGGCCGTTTCAGCCGTAACACATCCACTCTTTTACAATAACTCTGGAGATTTAATTTATGACACAATCCATGCCTGAAATAAATACCATACTTAAACAATTACGTTTACCTCACATATTCCAGCATCTTCCGACGCGCACCAGGGAAGCGGTTGAAGGAAAGCTCTCATACCCGGAATTTCTTTCATTGATTCTGCAGGATGAATTGCTCGGTCGTTCCAATAAAAAACTAACGGCACGCTTCAGGCGTGCCCGGGTGCGCAGTGACAAGACCCTGGAAAATTTTGATTTCACATTTAATTTAAAAATAAATCGTGCGCAAATACAGGAGTTGGCATCATGCCGTTTTATCACAGAAAAAACACCGGTGCTGATTGTCGGCCCCTGTGGAACAGGTAAAAGTCATCTGGCGCAGGCATTGGCACATTGTGCAATACGTCAGGAAACAGATGTACTCTGGATGCCACAAAGCAGACTGTTCAGTGAGCTTCAGGCAGCCAGGGCTGCCGGGCGATATGAAAAAAAGCTGTCTGAATTTATAAGGGTACCGCTGCTCATCATTGATGATTTTGGATTAAGGCCTATGCGCACACCACAGGATGAGGACTTCCATGAACTGATCTCCGGTCGTTATGAGCAGGCGGCGACCATCGTGACCAGTAATCTTGATTTCAGTGAATGGGGAAATGCCTTTCCCAACCAGCTGTTGGCAGCTGCCACGCTCGATCGTCTTCGGCACAACGCCCATCGAATTATTCTTGAAGGGGCGAGTTTCAGAGGACGGGACAGCGCCAACCCTACGAATAAAAAGGACAAAAAAACAGGGGTTGAAAAAGTATAAAAGTTAAACAATAATAAGCGCCGTTTGATGCGTGGGGTGGGTCCATTAAGCTGACAATCAGGTGGGTCCATTACGGTGACAATCGGTGGGTCCTTATCGGTGACAATTGACACTCATGATGCCCTGTGAATTTTCAGCTACGCAGGCTACATCCTGACCTGTTGCGAGGTAAATCCCCGCCAGTGCATTTGCAATATGCAGATTGGGACTTGTTCCTGCTATCAACGAACCCAAATACGCATTATGAAAATCTTTGTGTAAGTATTCAGCATCGACGCGTAAAAATCTTTTTAAGATTTTATTCGGGATCAGTGTACTTGCGACAACAGAATGACCACGCCCCAGCATAAAATTTCTATGGCTTAAATTTTTATCGCCATTAAAATTGGCCTCAATGAGAGCATTTACAAACCCCGGGATTTTCTGTGCCCGGATATAGTTCAACATTGCCTGTGTGGCAAAAGTCACCATATTTTGCCCGGCAGCTTCCTGGGTATTATAAACACAGTCCAGAATTACTCTGTTTTGAACAAAAAATTTGTCTATACGGATTAATTTCCCATAATTCGTCGTTGATTCGGCAATAGCTTTTAGTGTCTGATAATTTTGATCCAGCCATTGGATAAAAAAACCAATATCGTGAATATCCCGAAATGTAATTATTGGACTTCGGGATAGCTCCTGTTTGATGTGATATGTTTTGATGCCGCCGGAATAGGATGTTATTTTCAGACCGCGTAACATTGAGAAGGTCAGCGTACCCTCGAGTGTGCATAAAGGAACATAAAATTCACCGGATGCATACGTCCCGTTGATGCAGAGCGGACCGGCAACAGAAAGAGGCAGACTGATGTTATCCACCTGATTTTCAGTTAAACCTCTGTAATCTTCCGGGGAAGGTCGATCATTTTCCTTGAAATTGACCGGATATCGGTTCTCCAGCCATAATTTTCGTTTGTCAGCATCCGCCTGGCTGTAGCCACCCGTTGGAAATTTCATGTGCATTCCTGCTCCCCGGTCCATCCCCAGTCTGTCAGCGAAAAATTGTTCGGTATTATTTTCCCTGGATTCATGATGTTTTTTGGATCGAGGGTTGTTTTAATCCCCTGCACTGCTTTTATGCCTGTTGCAGATATATCGTCACTGATCCATGGCATATGTTCATATCCCACGGCATGATGATGTGACAGTGTACTGTTAAATTTAATAAATGCATCTTCGGCAGATTTTTTGACTTGAAGATACTGATTTAATACTGCAGAAGACTGTTTGAATGCAAATGTAAAATACAGGCTGGCGCCTGTTTTATATGTGTGACTGACATGACAACCACACCAGGCCTTGCTGCCTGTGTCAATGATGGCCTGCTGAATAGATTTTTGCGTATGATAGTATAGCGGCAGCAAATTTTTCCAGGTCGTGGCTGTTTCACTGACATCAGCAGTCACCCCATAATCCATAACAAAATCACGAAAATAAGGAAAATCATATTTGGATTTTTCAAATGATTTTCCTGGGCTTGTGCCCAGCGGAACTGCGCCATGTTTTTTGTAAATAGCACTGATTTTTTTAATCTGAGTATTTATATTGTCGCCCTCAAAGGCTGCCAGCATTAGGCAGACTTTATCCATGCTGAATTTTTTTACAAACTTTAGATGAAGGAGCAGCATTCTGGAAAGAAGTTGCTGCATGAAGGAACCGCGGGTTTTATAGGAAAAAGACAGGGCTGTTTTTTGCGCATCATTCAGGCGGGTCATGCTGGGAGCGATATTTTGCAGTGTGGCTTCATAAACCGCTGAAATGCCGCTTTCAAAATCAGGGAATAGCCATCCATGAAATTGTTTCCGAGCTGGTAAATGGTGCACCTGCACTGTCACTTCAGTGATGACCCCAAAAATACCCTCACTCCCAATACAAAGCTGATTGATACCAATCCCATTTGAGCATTTGGGAACTGGGCGTGTTACGATCGTACCCGCGGGAGTGACCATCTTCAGCGCAATGACCATGTCTTCCATTTTTCCGTATTTGTCACTTTGCATACCGGCTGACCGGGTAGCCACCCATCCGCCAATGGAGGAAAATTCAAATGAATCTGGAAAATGGCCGAGCGTCATCCCGTGTTGATTTAATTGTTCCTCCATGTTGGGACCACGGACGCCTGCCTGTATGCGTGCTGTCATAGAATAAGAATCGACCTCAAGCACTTTGTTCATATGTTGCATGTCCAATGATAAAACCATGCGGTTTTGACAGTCGCGGGGTTCCAGACAGCCTGCAATATTGCTGCCACCGCCAAACGGGATCAAAACAACATCAAATTGCGTTGCAGCAGCAACAATGGCCTGGATTTGTTCCTCAGTCCCGGGATAACATACGATGTCCGGCGAACGATCCACGATTCCATTACGAATACGCCACAGGTCCCTGAAGCTTTTTCCATAGGTGTGAATCAGCCGCTCGTAAAAGTCATATTGCATCTGTTCCGGTTTTAAAATGCCCTTCAGAATTTTTAAAAAGTTATTATTTAAAACAGGCTCTGATAGTTTTATGCTTTCGAGGTTGGCGTTGGATACTTTCAGGCCGCGATCATTTTCTATTCCTGTCGAATTAACCAGGTAAGCCCATAAGGCGGGCCTCGCAGTGATGTCGAACGTTATATCAGGATCGCCCCAGCCCCACCATTTCATTTGTTTCATTACGACTATTCCCTTCAAAAAGAACGCCTGATCAGATTATCCAAAAAAGAGGGAGAAATAAGTTTTATCCATGGAAGGTAATAATATTTTTTGGGGATAATCAGCTCCCGTTTTCTCTGTTTTATTGCGGATATGATTTCCTTGCAGCAGAAATCCAGTGTGATGGCCTGCCTGGATGTTTTCTTTGCCGGGTTTTCCGGCTTTCTGCCCAGGGCGCGCATTTTTAGTTCAGTGTCCCTGATCCACCCTGGAGAGACGATCAGGATATCCATTTGTTTATGCAGCTCTGTTCGCAGGCTGTTAAAAAACCCTTCCAGTGCATGTTTTGAGGCTGCATAACCCGTGTGGAATGGAACCCCAATTTTTCCCTGAATGGACGAAATGACGGTAATCATTCCATGTGTTTTTTTAAGGTAAGGCAGAGCATGCCAAGTGCAGTTTACCGCCCCCATATAATTCGTTTGGATGAGTTCATGGATTGCTGTGAGGTCAGCGAGATCTTCAAAGCGTGACCACATGCTGATACCTGCATTGAGTACCAGATGGTCCAGACGGCCATAGTGGTCAATGACTTTGGCGATGGCGGCTTGACAAGACGACTCTGAAGTAATATCAGCGGCAATGAGCAAAGGACTGTGTTCACACATGGAAGCTGTTTCTTGCAAACGCCCTTTATCACGGGACATTATTGCAACATGTGTATTTTTATTTGCCAACCTGATAGCAAGTGCCCTTCCCAGACCGCTAGAGGCTCCGGTGATTAAAATAGTTGTTTTGTCACGCATGCGCAAATAAGATTATAATGGTAAAACAAAAAGATACACTAATGTTGCGCATAACCCAAATGGAAATGTTGTATCCATGAATAGTCAAAGGACGATTCGCGATAGCACTTTGTTTCAAGGGCTGAGTGATCATGATCTTGGCAGTATACTCAAAATTTCCGATAAAATTGACATAGAAGAAGGAAATTACTTTATTCATGAGGGCGAAAAAGCTGAAAATTTTTATTTTATATTATCCGGGCGTGTCGCCATTATAAAATCAGGTTCGCATGGCACAGAAGAGCATGTCATTACCTGTCTTGAAAGTGGTGATACGGTTGGAGAAATGGCTCTTCTTGATAATAAATGCCGTTCCGCCTCAGCAAAAGCAATAACACCGTGCGAATTACTCCGTTTTCCATATCACACGTTGAAAGCAGTGGGTAAACAATCTGCGTTATACGATCAGATAATACAGAATATTTATTCCTCTATAACCAATAGATTGGATAATAACAATACGACAGTTGTGACAGCATTAGAAAAACAGCTTGAAGAATATAAAATGCGTGTAGGTCTTGGCACCTTCATGATCAATAACATCGTTGCTCTTTGCCTGTTTTCTTTTTGTCTTTCATGGATTACCAGTAAAGGGGCCGAAGTTGTTGCCAGTACCGTCATTTCTCTGCCCCTGACACTGGCATTTGTGGTTTTGTTTTTCTCCATCATCAAAAGCACGCATCTCCCTCTGCGCACCTTTGGTCTGACGATACTGAACTGGCGAAAGGCAATGGCTGAGTCTATATTCTTCACCGTCATGTTATGCATCACTGCTGTGATGCTAAAATGGATACTAATCCACACTGTAAAAAGTTATATGCATCACTCTCTTTTTGAACCGTACTTAACCATAAACATTAAAAGAATTTTTTATGGGTTTCCATTGACATCGGTATGGTGGATAGTGGTTGCAATCTATTCGCTGCTCATCTCTCCTTTGCAAGAGCTGATTGTCCGAGGGGGGCTACAGGGTCCTCTGGAAGTTTTCTTAACTGGGAAATATACTCCTTTTAAGGCAATTGTTGTGTCCAACCTGATGTTTTCAACGACACACCTTTTTCTGGGTTTTACCGCTTCGATGACAGCACTGATTTTTGGCCTTTATTTTGGATGGCTATACTCAAGGCATCATACTTTGGTTGGAGTTATTTTTGCACACGCCCTCATTGGCACATGGGCATCGATGATTGTTGGATTTTAATCCTGACTAAAAATGGATGCTGAATATGGAAAATTTTCCCCTGCCTCCAACGCCCAGCGTATCACAGTTGATGAGGCACTTGAAAAAAGGAAAAATTCTTCGGTATAAAATTGATATATTTTCTGTGATAGCTGTAATCGTTGCTGTTACTACGCAGTTCTTTGCCTTTTGGTATCGCTGGCCATGGTACACCCTGCCACTGATTATCATTTTAATGCGTACTGCCCATCTTGCCGAACATAATCACGCGCACCTTTCTTTTTTTTATAATCCATTTTTAAATGAATTTACCGGTTGGTTGATGTTTTTGAACTGTGGTATTCCATTGCAATCATATCGGGAGCAGCACATTAAGGTTCACCATGCCTGCTTCGGAACGCCCAAAGACTGGACCAGTCCATGGGATTATAAAGGTACAGATTTTCCTGGCAGGCCCATTAACAAATATTATTACTATGCATCCTTCATGCTGCTCTCCATTTTGCAGTGCACAGTTATTTATCTGAGAAATCCACGCGGGGAAAATACTCTGAAATTTACTGTTTCCTTCATCATAGTGGGAATGGTTATGACTGCGCTTGCGTTGCATGACTTGCGGAGTTTTCTGATTTTCTATGGGGTGCCATGGATCATGACATATATTTATCTGGCCATAGCAAGCTGGGGACAGCACGTAAACTGCGAATATGACTCTATTTATACCAGCGCCATTAACGACCTGAATCCTGATTCAGGTTTACTGGGTTTTAATATTGGCTACCATACTGCCCATCACTGGCATCCTGGTCTGCACTGGTCCCTATTGGAAGAGTTCCACAATACTTATTGTGCCCCCGCTATGTCACCCCGGTATTATGCTCCCCCTTGGTTTTCCCGTCGCATAGTCCAAAAAATCAGGGATAAATTAGGCAGATCCGTAAAAAAATAAGCACAACATATGAAAAAAATAGCTGCATATTTGTATTTTGTATTTTGCAGAATTTTTTTTAGTATATTCTGTCCCTTAAAAGTGCACGGGCGTGAAAATTTGCCTGCAAGATGTTTTATTCTCTGTAGCAACCATAATAGTCATATGGACACACCTGTATTAATGCTTGCAACAGGAATACCTTTCAGTCAGTTTGGCATGATTGCCGCAAAAGATTATTTTTTTGATAATTCGTGGCGAAAAATGACGGCAGGTATTGCCATGAATCTGATCCCAATAGACAGAAAGGTTTCCCGGCAATCACTCAAAAAAAACATATCTGCGTGTAAAAATTTTGTTGAAAATAATGAGGGATATCTAATAATGTTCCCTGAGGGAACTCGCTCACTAACTGGTGACATGCAGCCATTTAAACGGGGAGCAGCGATGATTGCCCTTGCGCTGGCAGTGCCGTTGATCCCTGCCTATATTGACGGAACCTATCTGTCCATGCGAAAGGGACAGATTTTCCCAAGATTCAGAAAAATTCATGTCAGAATAGGCAAACCGATTTTTGCGTCACATAATAGAAGCAGACTGACTGAGCTGCTCGAAAACAGCATCAAAGACCTGAGTTCCGGCTAATGAGTTGTCTGGCATTCACTCAGTGGTATGCGCAATCTCTTCCAGTTGAAAAGTTGGTCCCAACCGGTATAAATTTGATCAATCGATAGTTAGTCTCCGGCGGAGATTGTTCGTAGAGCCCCAGCAGGGAACAGATGATCTGTCCGGTATAATTGCCTCCACAGACTTTTCTTCTTGCTCCTCCTCAAAAAGAATATCATGTGCCTGCAGGACCGCATGGCTGCCTGACGGATTATAGTCCCGCAGCCGGCTGACTATGACTGAAGTACTGAGTGCCAGTTCACTCCCCATAGATCCGAGAACGGATCTGACATCCGGCAGATCTCTGATTCTCATTATTTCCTGATCGCGTATTCGTTCCAAAACAGCCAGTTGATCTGCTGAAAATACCATGTGTACTGATTCTGTGCCCGCAATATAAAAAATCTCATTTGTCGGAAAATCCTGTCTGTTTTCCAGCATAGCAAGCAGATCCACCTGAAGATTCAGGGGCATGACCTGTGGTGCATGCACTGGGAATTTTTGTATGGATGATTCATCCGCCACAGGACGGCGGTAATGTTTTATGTGTGCCACTTCATCCCTGTGATTTTCAAAGTAATCTTTGACTCTTTCCCCAGATTTTTTCAGAAATTCATGCCGCTGTTCATCTGTAAGATCCGCGAATCTGGGTATGCCAAAGTCATCCATCTGCAATGTCATCTGTGCTGAGTCTGTCTGAATAGACTGAATGGAATTTTCTTCCGCGGCTAAGCTGTCAATACCATATGAAAACCATTGAGTGGCAGTGTTTATAATTTTTTCAATCATTCTTCCACTCCCCCCCGAAAAATAGGGTTTTTTCCACAGGAGGTTCTTCAAATCATCGGGATATTCAACCCTGACCTGCAGGCGTGCCAGATTGTCTGTTGCGCCATATCGTGCCTGGACAGGCGAGACGCCCTGAACAGCTGCAAGACGGCCGGGTGAGTTGTCCAGAACGCCCCCATCGGTATATTCCTCCCCATTGAATACACCGGGCTGATATACCCGCGGGAATGCAATGGCAATAGAAAACGCTTTATACACAGGAAAATCACGGCTGTCAGGGTTGTCTGCACTGAAACTTATAAGTTTTCTTTTTTTTAATTCTTCAAGGCTGATTTTCCCGTCCCCTTCTTCTTTTTTTAATTTGACCGCCGTCATAATGAGTTCTTTGAACTGACTGCCCGGCAGTCTGGATAGTTCTTTGAAATGAAAAAAACTAATTTCCTGGCTGACAATGAAACCGTTATCCTGAATTTTGCCGAGCCCAATCGCAGATAAATGCTGAATACATTGACCATGCATCACTGGATCGGTGATTTTATTTAAAATGTCATCAACACCCAGTTGGACATAATGCTTTAATTGATCACGAATGTGGTTTTGCAGGGTATGACTGCGATAAATGCCTTTATGCATATACAGGTTGTATAGCCCGACTATTCCGCGCGCAGATACAATCGCGCCAGCAATTTTCAGAAGGAGTGCACTCAACTGTAAGGGAAAACCGAATATGCGTAATTTTATGGCTGACCGGTTTATTGCATCGCTTGCCGCCCAAAATGGCTGACTAATTAGCGATGAGATTTTTTCATATTTTTTCCCCATAGGGGAATCATCAAAAAGATCCATGACGGGAACTTTAAAAATCGAATGAAACATCAAGTGCCGGTCTTCCTCCCGGACAAAATGTATGGAGCAGACCAAGGCAGCCAACACACCTGAAGAACTGCCGGAAACCTGTCTGATCTTTCCTAACAGACCATTTTCATATGCAATCCTCACGAATGTTTCATAAACAAAAACCCGCACACCACCACCCTTGAAGCTGAATGTATGAATGGGGGGTCGCCTGACATAGTGCACATAGTGAAACCTAGGGTTCTCATTCTCATTTAATACTGTTTTTTCATCCATCCTGATTTCAAATCCATGTGAAAATTTATTCCCCAACATATTATCTGCCTTTTAACGTTCCCAATAATCGGACCACTTTTTAAGTTGTATTCATTTGTGGGGACGAAATTTTGTAAATTTCATTTCCAGCCATCACAGCGACGGTAGCTGTCGTTGCGCCAGTACAAAAAGTCCCGTACGGGCACATAACCCTTTTTTACAGTGAATGAGGCCGATTCGATGCCAATATTTTTCTGCCGCGACATTTTAAATGCATCCTGAAGACCATAGATGACCGCTTTTTTTGCGCACCAATGCTCACATACTTCGTCGTATGCCGCGCTTCAGCGCTCTAAAACAGCCCATATCTATCCTGTCAAGAAGTTTTTGAAATGAGTTCTGAAAGAAAATTTTGCGCCGGACATATTATCGTCAGTGATTGCTCAGTACCTTAAAATACAACAGTTTCAGCTTCCCGGCACAGTGCAATAAGTGATATGACGCCAATGGGCTTCACACCTTCCCGCAGCATTTTAGGTTTTAAAAAACTGGAGGGTGAATTAATCATTTTATTCTCTCCATTTCCAGAATCCTCTTCAGTGTTGCAAACAAGATCAATACACGTGGAACATATACAAATATCGACCTTAAACTCATTAAGCATTTCGAAATAATAAGGAATAGGATGATATTTTTCCACCAGCACCTTATTACTAAGGTCAGGCTTTGCAAGAACGGCCGCGCTCATTCCCAGAAATATCGTCACAGAACACCCTGAAGAGGCAGCTGCCAGTGCGAATGAAAGACCAAAAATCGCTTTTTCCGGTTCTTTTTCCCCGGATAAAATAATAACAATTATTCTTCGTTGTGAATTATCTTCCATTTTTACTGGTTCGTTTTTTTTAATTTCCATATAAAAAATATTCCTTTCCTGTGCGGCATTCATCTGTTGGAGGATATAATTTGCATCAAATAATCCATGTTATCTGTGATTTTCCCGAATTTACCAAAAAATCAGCTGCTCCTTTACAGGAAACACCATCAATTAATTCTTCTTTTTGGATGCCAAACATTTTAAGGCTGGGCATGCAAACACTTAATTTAACATTCAAATCACGGGCTGTTTCCAGTAGAGTGCTCAGAGGCGGCATATTGTTTTTTTTCATGATACTTTTTAGCATAGCCTTGCCCATTCCCATGTATTGAAAATTTGAAAGCTTTGTTGCATTAATATTGCAGGGCAGCATAAAAGAAAATATTTTATTTATCCAGCTTTTTCCTTTATAAAGGGTTTCTTTTTTCAGGGCAACCACTCCCCAAAAAGCAAACCACATATGTACTTCGACTCCAAGCGATGCCAGAGTATTTGCCTGTGAAAAGGCAAGCATTAACCTGTCATAATCATTGCTAAATACCAGTATGGCAGCCGATTTTCCAACCAATTTGAGTTTGGATATGTCTTTTTCCATTGAAGCAACAGAGGCTTTCAATGCTTCAAGTTCATTTTTAAGAGTCTCTGTTTGCATCTCATCATTTTTCATTGTATGGCCTCTGTCAGTAAAAAAATTAGCTCATTATCTTGTTGGTTAAATAATGCTTTTTACTGCATTTTTTCTAAAACAGCTTTTACAATATTATCATTTTTGATATTAATTGATGATAATTTTTGCCCCATACAATCTGCCCACGCCTCAATATCCGGTTGAAACGCAGGATCATCTGCTTCAACCTCGAGTATATCCCCAATTTCCATCCCTCTGAATTTTCTGGCTACCTGAACGATGGGCATAGGACAACATAAACCTTTACAGTCAAGGTATTGGATTGCCATGACTCCCTCCCCTCCTTTGTCTAACAATTAAGCAGATGAAGGTGTTTGACATTAAAAACGATCACCTATTTAAAGCATAGACTAAAATCCATTTTTTGCCAGGGAGATAGAGAAAAAAATAAAGGATAAAGTGCTTTATCCCTTTCAATTGTCCAGTGAAATTTCCTACAATAATCAATAATAAGGACATTTTATGAATAGCCGCCCTGATGGGCGGCTATGTAGGTTGGCAAAATGGGCTATACTTTGCGCCATTTTCCTGTGGTTTGTGGAGCTACATCTTTCCATGCATCATCAGCATCAAACTTCCATGTGATTGATGCAAACGCCTCGTAATGGCTCATGAAAATCGTAATGGATTGATTTTTATTGAATTGATTTGATCCGGTCACCCTGACTTGTGGTGAAATCATAGCACCTATATTAAATGCCAGTGCTTTACCAAACATTCTTGTAAAACCACCGGTAAATTGATCGGATACAACCCCTGGTGCAATGATATTAAATACTGTTTGGCTGGAGGGGATAACCTGATTGTAGTGCATGTAACCTAAGCGCCATGTCCAGAGCTCATTGTATTTCCACTGTGTACCCAGCTTAAATGCCAAAGGATTGTTCCACCCAAAGCCTGCTGCGTTATCAAAGCCGAGACAGGGTTTCCCTGAGGTGATGCTACATGTATTGGGATTACTGATTGCAGCAACAGAACTGTACCATATCTTCTGTATATCGAAATTTAAAAGCCAATTCTGAGCTGGTTTTAAAGAGACGCCGATGGTGCCTGTGGAAGGAATATCAAGCGACCCCTTTCCTTCAAGCAGCCCTGCATAATTTGTAAACCGTGTCATGGGAATTTTAGGCTGATAGGAGGTACCCAAGGAAAGGTAGGGATTGACCTTGAAAAGCACACCAGCGCGTGCTCCCAGTCCATAGGTATAACGTCTGCCATTATCACTAACTTTATTGGGACTGACAGAAAAGGCTTGAAAAGGGGAAAGTCCCTCGGCTTCAAAAGATTGAACAACAGGCAGGAGACTAACACCCAGTGAAAGATTATTGGATGCTTTCCATGCCAATGATAAATTCAAAAACAACTGTCTCAGATCAGTTGCCGCAGCCCTGCCACCCGCACCATAAACGCCTGTTTTGCCGCCGATGGTGGATCCTGTCATATTGGCCGTGTAATTTGCATTCATTCCACCATTTCCATACATAGACATCCCATAACTCAGTTTATCCTTGATAATGCTTCCGACATACCCTGCGTTTGGTATAAAAAAATAGTTCGATCGACTCCAGTGAGTCCCGGGTGCCACGAGGAATATGCCGCCTGGGTTATTGGCAGTGTATCCCCGGCGTGGGCTTGACACAGAAAACCCTACTTCCGCCTGTCTGTCCACATCGACAATCCCTGCCGGATTAGAGGATGAGGCAAAAACATCCTGTGGGGACGCAACACTTGCTCCAGCCATGGATTTACTGATCGTGCCATACCCATAATCAATCATCCCAATGAGTGCATGGGATGCTGTTGAAATAAAGGGTAGTGGCATGAGGAGGTAAGGCAAAAATTTCCGAATATGTCTTTGCTTTCCTAGCATTTGATGATTCCTAATTAGTGAGTCTCAATAAGATCAATATTAAACATAGATTTGGTCAAGCTAAGCAAAAAATTATCACAATGCCGGAGCAGGATACAAGGAAATATTTCTTTCAAGATGTATATAATATCCGTCATTTTAAACGAAAAGCGGTAAAATTGATCATATTGTTGTTGTAGGCAGTCAGTTTGATATGGCATGTACGTATGCTAAGCTTGATAAATAATATGGCACTGCACAGGCAAGTCAAAGTGAAAGTACGTCATGAGTGACCTGGATGAAAAAAACAAGGCGTTGGCTAGGGCAAATGCAAATATTGCCAATTTATATCTTGATCTCGAGGAACAAAATAAGTCACTTGTCGAATCACAGCATAAAATACTTGCTCTAAATGATGAGCTGATAAAAAAAAATGATGCTTTAAGCAAGGCTAATGCGAATATAAGCAATCTATATGTGGATCTGGAAAACTCCCAGAATGAATTAAAAATAAAGAATGATGATCTCACACTAACATTAAAGGAAATGTCTCATATCAATGAGGTAACCAGGGCGGTTAATGCCACATTTGATATCAATACCATTATGAGTTCAGTGCTGGATGCCGTGAAGCAGGCATTTGAGTTTGAGGGCGCAATTATTCAGTTGCTGGATGAATCCAGAAAAAAACTTTCCACTTTCAGATTTTTTTTAAAAAAATCAAATCGAATAAAAAAATTGGTTATTGATACAGAGCGCGATAAAAGTAAGTTTTCTGATGCAATCAATTTAAAAAAATATACCACTATTTATCTGACAAAAAATGAAGATAACTCCCCAAAAGATATTGAAATCTGCAAAAAACTGCAGTGTAATCTGATCTCTATTTTTCCCCTTCAGGTTATTGATATTACCATTGGATGCATATCTTTTTTTTCAACACAAAAAGAAAATATAAACTTTAACAGCAAAACAGTTTTTTATCTGAATAATATATTTTTAAACATAGGAACATCAATAAACAATTCCATCATTTATAATGACTTAAAGGGAGCAAAAATAAAGCTTGCAGAATCCAAGAAAATTGCCCGGATGAATGTCATTTTTGAAAAATTTGTTCCGAAGCAGTTTTTAAGAAGAATTTCATCCTCAGGGATTGATAAAATAAAATTTGGATACGCTGTCAAAGAATGCGCCACAATTCTGTTTTCCGATATTCGTGCATTCACATCCATTTCTGAAAATCTCGATCCGAATGTTTTGCTAAAATTTGTCAATGAATATTTTCAATACATGAATATAGAAATTTATAAAAATGGCGGATTTATTGATAAATTCATTGGCGATGCCATTATGGCCATATTTGAGCATAGCGCAGAAGAAAAATGCTCACAGGCCACCCGTGCTGTCAACGCCGGTATCTGTATGATCAATGCACTTGAAAAGTTCAATCTCGAAAACAAAATTGCCCATGATTATCCCATACAGATTGGCATCGGGATCCATACCGGTGAAGTCATTCTCGGAACGGTTGGATCTGAAGAAAGGATTGACACCACTGTTCTTGGCGATAATGTCAATATTGCATCCCGCCTTCAGGTTCTGACAAAAGAATTCAGTAAAAAAATAATTATCAGCAGAGATGTATATGAAAAAATTGAAAATCCTGAAAAATATATTATCGAGTCATTGGGCACAAATATTGTCAAAGGAAGAAAACGCTCGCTGGAGATTTTTTTTGTAGAACCCTTTCTGCGTGATCTATAAAACTATAGAAGCAGTAATCCATGACGGGTGTACCAAAAAAAATTTTCATTAAAATCATTGACTGGCTTTTTTGAACATTTATCTGTATTTTTTTATATGTTCTGGAGTTCCAATACAGATTTCAATAAGGACATTCAATGCACAAAAAGTCATGGAGTAAAAAGCCTCAGGAATGGCTGCGTCGGTACTGGCTTGCAGAATTGGCTGCGCTGCTATGTGCTTATGCGGGCTACTTCATGACTCTTTTCCTTGTTCATCATCCGATTGCCGCGGCTTTTGGAGCCTCTATCGGTGAGACCACAGGCTATTACATTGTTATCCTTTCGAAAGAACTTCTTTATTGTCGCCGTCAGGATAAAAGCGGAATAAAAGCCCTTGCTCGTACAGCTGTACATGTTCTGACGGAGTTTGGCCCTGCCGAAGCACTGGATAGTCTTGTATTGCGTCCCTTATTTATTGGTATCTGCGCCCATTATTTTGGAGCGCTCGCTGGCGTCCTGACAGGAAAGCTGGTTTCTGATGTTACTTTTTACGTGCCGGTTATTATTTCCTATGAATTGCGCAGGAAGTTTTATGCACAGTCAGCCAAAAAAAAGAAAATCCATGGAAAATAAACACGCGTCAATTGTTGTAATCGGTGCAGGGCTGTCCGGGTTGACCGCAGCTTCTGCACTTCAGGATCACGGGCAGTCTGTTACAGTACTTGAGGCCAGAGATCGTATTGGTGGCCGTCTTTTTACACTCAGTGACGGGCTTGAAATGGGCGCCCAGTGGATACATGGTACCGAAGGAAATCCTATCAATGATTTTGCCAGACGAAATGCCATCCCTACCCTGTTTGTTGGTGGCGATAGCTCCTATATCGGCGGATGGGAACATCTTGATCTGCGCGCAGATGGCGGAGCATGTCTGAGCGAACAAGAAAAGCAAGAATGTATTATTCTCTGGGATCGGATACACGATCACATGGAATCCTTCCGCCGTAAAAGATCTGAAAAAAATCAACCTGATTGTTCCATTGAAATTGCACTTGAATATGCCCTGGAAAAATTTCCTCATCTAACGCGGAGACAGCATCAATATATTCAATGGCATCTCTGCGCATTCGTCCGCGATGATTATGCAGCTGATTCTCATAAATTATCCACATTTTTCTGGGACGATGGCTTTGAGGTTTACGGATACGGCGACAGCATCGTTTTGTCCGGATATTCATCTATAGCTCAGCAGCTGTCCAAAAATATTGATATTCGAACCGGAATCGTCGTTCGGCACATTAACTATGAAAAATTGCCCGTTCAAATTGAAACATCTGCAGGCAGATTTACTGCTGACAAAGTGATTGTGACAGTGCCGCTCGGGGTGTTAAAAAACAATGATATTCAATTTTCGCCGTCATTGCCCGCGGATAAAAGGAGGGCCATCAACAATCTTGGTTTCGGGTGTCTGGAAAAAGTGGCCGTATATTTTGATTCTGTTTTTTGGTCAAAAGACCAGTATGCTTATGGTTGTCTCAGTGAGAATATTGGTCAAAAGCCCACACAAATTGTCAATCTTTTAAAGACAAATAACATCCCTGCACTGATGATTTTGGCCGGCGGACTACCTGGCGAGAGAATTCAAAATCTATCAGTTGATGCGCTTGAGGAATGGATTACCGGAATTCTTGGGGACTTTTTTGGCTGTCCTATTCCCAAACCAACAAAAATCCTTCATTCAAACTGGCTGAGCGATCCATTTTCCCGCGGATCCTATACTTATATGGCACTTCATGCAACGCCCAGTGACATCGAAACGCTCTCCACCCCACTGGATCCGCTGTTTTTTTGTGGTGAAGCCACCTGCCGTCAATACTGGGGGACCACGCAGGGTGCCTATGTAACGGGATTGCGTACTGCAGCCACGATCCTGAATAATCCCCGCATCCTTCCACCTTCGCATTTTACAGAGAATCGTCGTTGGCGCATGGCTATGATTCGTGTCGCCAGATTTTTATCTGTCAAAAAAGCTGAACTGGATCCTGAACGACTGAAAATAATTACGGAAAGTCTTAAACAAAGTGATGTATTTTCTGTTATTTCCTCCAGTGAATTATATTCACTGGCATATTTATTTGATATCCGTCTTTTTAAGACCGGTCAAAGTATCTGCAAACAGGGGGATGATGCTGCAGAAGTATATGTTGTCTCCAAAGGGACAGTTGATATATGTGTGTCCGGCATCAAAATCGCGCAGCGCACCACCGGAAGCGTCATAGGTGAGTATGGTATGTTTGCCGATCATAAACGTACAGCTACATTGCTGGCGGCATCCGATGTGACCCTGCTGGTGCTTGATTATGAGCGGTTCAGTCAGTTTTTAATGGCGTTTCCTGATGCTTTATTCCGCTTGTTCCAGTATACGGTAATTAATATGCCTCAGTTTGCACCAAGTCCTTCAGGGGACGGGGACCATACGAGGATAGATGACCAATGGTCCCCGGGCTCATAAGTATTAAACCTTGCTAAAAAGGCCTATCACAATTGGATTTTAATGATCCTCCCTATATCCTTCACTGCACATTTGTGTGGTCGGAGCACTGGTCCACCAGTCTACCCTACCCCTTGTTTTACTGGAGCACACTGATGTATCATCATATCCATATGCGATAGCCACATCGTTTGCATTTTCTGAATGGGCACTACCACTACCGTAGATATATTGCACCTTACAATTATTCATATCGTCCTGACACCCTGAAGTACCACTCCCAACTCCGATAGAACGTACACCTGAAGACAGCAACCCAGATCCGCAATTCCCCTTCTGATAAAGCGGACTATATACTATTTGTCCATTTTGTGTGCCCGACAATGTCCCTGAGTAATCTGTATCATTTACATAATCAACTTTATATTGCAATGATCC
>Ga0206941_10015_pt4 | contig 40328 bp, 35 predicted proteins | sample Alteio_BWOrgHeat_9_FD_153251 | JGI IMG/M metagenome (GOLD analysis project Ga0206941, IMG submission 153251) | Enriched cells from forest soil in Barre Woods Harvard Forest LTER site, Petersham, Massachusetts, United States -... | ecosystem: Environmental > Terrestrial > Soil > Temperate forest >...
GGCTTTGCGGTACGATTCCACGTTCGTTTAACCATTCGAAGCAGGGTTCGAAGTTGGTACCCCCACCTCCTGTCGGAGTTAGGCTGATCTTTTTGACCGATCTTTGTGGAACGTTTCCCGCCGAAGCCCCAACATACCCGGTGTTATGGGCATCGACTGAAACCCGCCGTGCGCCTTTCGGGCAGGTCATCCCCATGCAAGCCTCTTGAAGAGCAAATGGTCCTGTCTGCTGAATTCAACCGATTCTGCCACTCAGTACAAAATGGTCCTGTCTCCGATTAAACCTCATACGCTAAGTCCAGTTACGTGTCCGTGAAGCTGGTTATACCGCACTCTGATGGTGCAAGTTAAAGGAATCGGTCCATTCTGGACGCTTTGACGGAGTCAGACTCGGCCTTGATTCCGGTCGGAAACATCGACGAACAATTCACGACTTGATCGGCATAGGGGTCGGCAGGCGCCGGCCACCCCTACGACGATCAAACGCCTCAGGCTCGGGAGCCTCCTCAAACCCTAGCCCTGCGGGAGAGCAGCGAGATTCCAGTCGCCATGCCGACTTCGGGGTAGGAATCTGCCGTCGGCTCGAAAATAAATTAGGTTTTTGCAAAGCCCACTTTTGGTCCAAGTGGCCAATCGAAGCGTTGGGCTCAGCAGGAATCGCGCAGAACACGATTTGCGCTACTCCCATGACACCTGACCGTTGTAACGGCCCGTGACGGGAACTCTCTTTCTCCGACAAAACATCGGTGATGTGCGTTGACGGATTTCATGAAAGTTCTAGGTTATTAGAATCAATATGTTACCGCCATCCTGCGCCGAAAAAGTGAAAGCGCGAGCCATAATGAATTGAACGTTTGAACACGGATTTACGCAATCGGTGAAAGTTTCCTCTTCCCACCATTTTGGGTTGCAGGGCAGCCCCCAGATTTGCCCAATGGGGAAATTGGCGACAAACCCGTCTGGGATGAAAGACCTCTGAGGTGCTCCGAAGGCCTCCCGGAGCCGAGGTGAAACAAGGGGTCAGCAATGCTCGAAGGGTATACTTCAAAGTCCTGGCTTCTGTAGACTTGGTCGATTGTCTCGCTTGGACGGCGAGGCTCTCTCAGCAGGAGCACGCCGAGAAAACAATACGCAGAACCGGGAAAACGCCGAGATTGCGCCGGTCACGGTGCGCCTCAACGCATTAGCGATCGAGGATTGGGGATCGTTGCCGTTCAAGGTCCGCAAGCAACACAGTGAAAGTAGAAGCCAGAGCCAGAGAGAGTGTCTTCATCGTTACATCTTTATGTAACTGGCGCCGTCAGTAGTGGCTGTATGCCTGATTGAATTTTGGTCGAGGCATGGTGTGTATATATGCAGAGACTTCCCATGCCTGTTGGGGTGACAGGGTGCCGGGATGGTTCTGCGGCATGTTATGGAGCACGAAAGCGGCCATTTTGGCAGGTTGATTCATCCCTGCTCCGTCGTTGAAAGAGTCGTTTCCCCAAACTGCCGGAAGGATCGGCGGAACGCCCGCACCATCGGCACCATGACATCCGGCGCACTGCGCGACGTAGATGGCTTTGCCGGCAACGGGATCGCCTTTCAGGGCCGGAATTTTGACAAGCCCCCGACCCGGGAAGGCCTTACCCTTGACACCGTCTCTTGAGAGCCAGTTGATGTAGGCGACCAAAGCCTGCACCTCGGAGCTGTTCGCCGCGGGAGGCGAACCGGCCTCGCTGCGCGTGAAGCATTCCTGGATGCGGTTCTCGAGCGAGATCACATGACCTGCCCTCTTGTTGAACATCGGAAACAGTCCAGCCAGGTCGATCATCGGAGCAGCATGAGGCGCAGTACCGCTCTGGATGTGGCAATCGCCGCAGGTGAGCTTGTTTCCGACATAGGCGCGCGCATATTTCGGAGTCTCGTCGAATATGAGTTTTCCCTGAACAGCAAGCGGAGGCAGTTGAAGCGCAGAGTCTGCCGAGGTTTCATGGCCTGTAAAGGCTGCCTGAGCCGGGTGGTCGTCGCAGCCCGCCATGCCGAAGCAAAGCAAGACGAAGGCCGCCATAGACAGGAAAAGCGACATTCGAGTTTTCAGGCTGATACTCTTCATAAGTAGTCCCCTTGAATTTACTTTGAGACGGGCTGAAATCCGAATTCCCGGTAAATAGCCTGCGCTTTCTGTGTTTGAAGAAAGGCCAGCCATTTCGCCGCAGTATCCCGATGCGGAGCGTCCCTCATAACTCCGCCGGCATACGTTGCCGTTGTGTTTAGTGCGTCAGGGATTGTCACGCCCGTGATCGGATTCCCCAGTTGCTTCTGAAAGCGGACTTCCGACGCCCAGGTGACACCGGCGTCGGCGGTCCCATTCATGATGCGGATCGGGGTTTGGCGGTGATGGATTTCAGTCAGTATAGTTTTCCCTGTCTTGACCTTGTCCTGATAGACCTCCTGCTCCAGCGGTTGGCCGCCCGCTTTGCGGAGCGAGGTCGCTATTTGATTCGCCACGCCCTCCCACTGCGGATTGGGCATAGACAGAGTGACATCCGGACGGCCAAGATCCTCAAGCGAGTGAATGTGCTTTGGGTTTCCCGCCCGAACCATGATCGCCAGATCATTGGTTGCATATCTGACGACGTCCTGAACCTGACCGTTCTGTTCCATCTGGTGGAGGACGCCCGCTCCTGCTTCGTAAACATCGGGCCGGATTTGCAAGGTCAGGTTACCAAGAGTGAGCGTATCGCCCGCAGTGATCTGCTTGCGCAGGATGCCGGGAGGAAGTGTCTCGTAGAAGATATGCCCTTTAAGCACCGGATTTTCGTCCTCGAAAGCGGCGATGAGTTGCGGGAGGACGAAAAACTGATTGCCCCCAATGAAGAGCACAAGCTGTGCATCGGCGGGATTACCATGCAAGTCCGGGATGTTGTCGACGTCGGCGACATGGAAGGTATATCCGGTTTGCGCGGCGGGATCATTCGCTGCCTTGTTCCAAGGAGGCATGCTTTGAGCCGAAGATGCAACGGCGCAACCTGTGATCAGGAGTGCGAGGATAGCGTGACGAAGTATTGTCATGGCATGTAGTCCTTTATTCGTTAAACGGTGACGTAGGTGTAGCGGCCTTCAGCCTGAAGGAGGGCGACGGCAGCCACCATCGAGGCGACGACGAGCACGCCAGGGAGGGCGTGCGCCAGCATCTCCTGGACGATTAGTTCGGGGGAATCGGTCAACTTGTTACGGTGGATCAGAGCATGGGCCTGCTCTTCGAGGGCAGTGTGGCAGCTCAGAAACTGAACTCCGCGCGTTTGCAGCGTCTGCACGCTGGAGTCCTGATCCGCAGAGTTCGGATCATCGGGGTCCTGCGACGAACCAGCCTGACCGGGCCGAGTCTTCGCGAGATAGTAGATATTACGAACGGCGGGCTTTCCCGTGGCCGGATCCGTCACATTGAGCCACTCTCCTACCTGGTACTTTGCCCAGATAGCGTCGTCGTAATTGATCATGTTGGCGGGCCCGTGCAGCGCAACGGCAATCTTGATCTGCCGCTCCGGAATGTCGAAGCCAAAGCGCAGTCCGTTCAGAGAGTTTTTGACGTTGTTGAGAAATTTTCCCTGATTGATTTGTGTCACGTCGTAGACCTGCTTGATGTGGGCGCGGTCTTCGACGAGTTTGCGAAAATCCTCTATCTTCCACTGCGAACTTTTCCAGACAAGCTGGGCCGGTTCCGAAGGAGCGGCCTGGCCGAGCGCGTGGAGAGCGGCGATCCCGGCCACGGCCTGGGTAACAAACGATCTACGAGTGAGTGGGTTCATCTGTATTCTCCTGAGAAAGGATGTGATCGATCGGATGTGGATGGATTGCGAACGGAACGCCCAGGCTCTCGAGAAAGAGATGCTTGGGACGTTCGCAGCGTTCGCGGAAGGAACGTGAAGTCATTCGCCAAATGACGAAGAACAGCAGGATGAGACTGATTGTGGTGACCATCGAGGCAATCATCGCGAGTTCTCCGGCTGAAGACTGTTTGCAGAATCCGGGTCCGCATGGGCGTTCGCAGAATCCTGGTAGAGCGATCGCATGTATACGGTGACAGACTGCGTCTCCGCGGGCGTCATCAATGGCCATGCAGGCATGCCGCTGCCGGGAACCCCATTGCCGATGACATAAGCGGCGCCTTGAAATGAGACCTCGATCTGGTGGAAGTTCGCCGGAGGGCGTGCGTTGCGGGCGGCGTCTGGCCCATTTCCATCGCCGGTTTCGCCGTGGCAGCGGGTGCAGTGCGTGTCAAATACCCGCTTACCGGCGAGTATCAGGGTCGGCATAGGAGCCCATTGATCCTGGAGCGCCAGGTTCTGTGTCTTGGGCAGAGACAGAACGTAATAGAGCACAGAATCGAATTCCGCCGGAGGCAGATCGTGCCACGCCGGCATGGATGTTCCCGGTACACCATTTGCCAGCGCGCGCAACACCGTACCGGGAGGAAGCCGAAATCCGGCCAGGTCGAACGCCACCGGCCGCAGTGCCCTGCCGCCGGGAGAACGGGCACGTCCATCAAATCCATGACAACCTGCGCAGTTCGCCGTGAAGACTGCCTTACCCTCGTCGATATCGGCCGGATCAGCAGGGGGCGGGGTGTTGTAATAAGTTTGCTGAACCGGCTCGGGCCGGGTGTCCGGGTTGGCCATGCGCGCCGCGCGGCCCAGCGTATCTAGATATGCAACGAGATCCACTGCATCCCCGGTTGGCCGATCGGGACTGCCGCGGAACAACCACTGGTAGCCCGGCATGACGGAATCGGGCACGGTATACCGTGGGTTATACAAGTGGACGAGTTGCCAGTCCTCGGTACGCCTGCCGGATTCGCGAGCGAGGTCCGGGCCAATGCGCCGCGTGCCCCACATCTGCGGATATTCGTTTTGTGTTTCCCATGGCTGAGTGGGCCGGCCGAATCGCCATTCATCGGCGGGCGTGAACCGCACCTGCTCCGTGTGACAGTAGGCGCAGCCATCTCGGCCGTAGATCTGCTTTCCATGTTCCTCTGCTGGAGTGAGCTTCAGTACAGCGTGCGGCGGCGTTGTCCGCGCAATGGCTGCGTGAAGGCGAATGGCAGGAAGAACCCCAAGCGCCGTAAAAGACGCCAGGAAGAAGAGTAATCCCGCACCGAATGTTGCACAGTAGGCCGTTGCAATCCAGCGATCCCGGCTCACGCCGCTGAGCGAGGATGTCGTGCTGAGAGCAGTTATTTGCGCGTTCTCGATAGTGTTATGACGCTCTCCGACGACGAAGCTCGCAGCGAAGACACCGAAGCCCAAGAGCAGAAGACAACCATCGACGGTGCGAAAGATCCAGTACGGCCGCGAAGCACGCACGGACTCGATCCATGGAACGTGTTGCCGCCATAGGTCGCCTTGCACAAGACCGGCGCCGGTCAAGTCGAGAACCATCAGAGCGAGACCGATAACCAGAAGCCAGTAGGACCAGGCGAGCAGGCGCCGGCTCGAACGAACTCCCGCCAGGTTTTCCCAGATATGCGCCAGTGCTCCCATGGCGGCAAAGGACGCGAACCCGATCATGGCCAGATGGGAGTGGCCGATGACAAAGTCGGTGAAGTGTATGAAGCTGTTGAATGCCATTACCGCTTGGACCGAGCCCTGAATGCTCACGACGAGATACAGCGCGACGCTGGTCCAGACAAAACGCAGAGGAACGTTGCGCAGAATGTTGCCTTTGGTGGCAATGCCAATCGAGAGGAGAAGATTGGTGACGACGATGATGACATCGATGCCCTGATAGATGGAAGCGACTTCCGAGGCATGCTGCATCTTCATCGGCAGCGCTGAATAGACGTAATGATGGATGCCGTTGAGCGGGTAGACCATGAACAGGAGCCAGAAACCGACCATCGAATAGAAGTGGCTGTATATCGGTTTTCGCGTCACTGCGGGAATTACGAAGTAGGCTATCGCGGTGGCAAAGGGCGTGACGAACAACCCAACAGCATCGTGAATCCACAAGCCGCTGAAAGATGCACCCATAGCCCCGGGAAGAAGATTGGGAAGAATGTTGCCAATGGGATAGGCCAGGGCAGTGAAGGTGATTCCGCCCAACAGATACCAGCCAGCTACATACAGCCCGGTACTCCCGCTCTTCCAGAAGGGCAATCCGAACTGAATGATTAACAAGAGAAACGACAGTTCAATGACGGCTGCAATCGCTGGCGGGAATTCTGCCCATTCCAAAGGCTGGCTCTTGCCCGCTAATATGAGGCTCCAGCCGCCTAGGACCGCGACCACATTCCATATCCAGAACATGAGCCATCCCAGACGGACGCTTGTAAATTCGCGGCGAGCGAGGATGGGCACGGCATAATAAAGAAACGCGATAAATGCATTGCCGAGCCAGGCGTAGAGAATACCCTGGGTGTGGTCGTACCGCAGCCGCCCCCAAGTGTCCCATCCGTGACCGCTCAGAAATGCCGGGGCATGGAACTTAACGGAAACGAGCAGTCCAAACACGGCAGACAACACTAAGCCTGCGAAGGCCGCGCCCGTGTGCGCTCGAATCAGTTTCTGAGTTTCGGGGGACGTTGCTATGCGAGCGATCACAGCCTGTCTCCTTGTGAAGCCGCCGCGAGGGACGCACCGTGTGACGTGGAGCGGTACAGGTCCACCGCAAACGGATCGATGCGGAAGACAACGAAATACGAAAATACCAGTGCAAGCACGAAGAGCCCGACCACAAAGAGGCATTGACCGAGCGACATCGGATGTCCGGATGATGCCGGTCGTGGCATTTCTCCCGCGTTTCCACTGCCGGGGATGGATACTGTCGGCTCATCGGAACTGAATCCGGGAGTGTGGCACTGGTCAAAGCGCGACATCACTGCTGCTCCTTTTCTTCGAAGTTCTTGCCAAAACACTGCATGCGTCTTAGCCCGCACGCGGAGTTACCTTATTCGTGAAATCGCAAGCGCGCCCCTCCGTGCGATTGAAGAGGCACGCGTACCGAAAAGATCAGGTTGTAATTGAAAGCATGATCGTGTGTAGCCGCGACCTGCATGCCCACGCCGAAGGCCAGCCCCGCCGAACGTGCAAGTGGAAACCGGCCGACGATGAGCCCGGGCAGGAGATAGAGCTGCTTTTGCCCGTGATTCGGACCGTCTTGATAGGCGAGCATATTACTTTCCAGTTCGGGATCAAGGAACCGGCCGATGCGGTACTGGAACGCGGTATTCCACGAATACTGGCGGCCTACGGAAGCCGTGTGAGCGAGCGGCAGTGCAGCCCCGAACGTTGTCTGAATATTGAAGTTCCCCCATCCCTTCTCTCCAAGAAGAACCGGGGACAGGATCCCACTCTGTTGGCCGTTCTGATAACTGCCCGTGGGGATGCTGGTATTGATCAATCCCGAGAAGGCAAAATTTCCGTTCTCGGCGCTCCCGCTAGCGAAGCGATACTTGAATGCGAACGAAGTGTCTCCGAAGCCATCATGAGACTTTGAGTTCACGTGGAATACATAAGGCGTCGCTCCGTAGGTGATCTGAAGTTTTCCGAAGGGCACAAACTGAACGCCGCGTGGACCGCCGAGGGTCCACAGAGAACTGCCATTGGTCTGGAGTTTGCGCGAGATATCGTAGATGGCTGCTTCTTCGAGATTGGCCGACGCTGTAATCAGCGGCGTGACCCAGTCAGGCTGACTGGAGCGAGTTTGCGTAGCGCGAGCCAGCCACGAGAGGTTCTCCGGGGCTTGCCCGTAGGAGATGTTCGCCGGCAAGAGCAGGGCCAGCATCAAGATGGTGCCGACACGGCCCCGGCGAAGCCGACCGGATACAGTCGCGAACGGCCGAATCAAATCGACGCCACTCGATGCGAGGCGTCGCGTTCTAAAGAGCCGGCTTTTCATTCCATCAACTGTTTGCATTGCCGCGTCCTCTTTGCGCCGCCTTGAAAGTGGGCGGCACTGTTCGATCACGGTGTAAGCATCAGAGGGCCCCTCTCATTCGGAGACAAAGGTCCTCAGGCGAGCCGGTCATAGTTGCAGCGCCTTTCCGGCCCAAAGGAGATATGCGATTTGTGCAAGGCTAAGCAGAGGGACGGGCAGACCTGTTGCCTGGCTGCCTCCCCCCTCGGCAACTTAATTGCCGTGATCGCTGGTCTGGGCCTCGTATTCCTCTTCCACGTGAGGACGACGTATGACAGTTAGGCCATTCTGTCCGAGAAGAAAAGTTGTTCCTGTCTCGTCGCGCGTAGTGGTCCGGGTCACGAGATCTGCGGTGTAGAGAAGGAGAGGGTTCGCCGCATTCGATTCATCGACGACCTGATAGTTTCGCGACACGTGCGCCAAGTCCATCGGCGAGGCGTTCGTCACCATGAATGTCGACTCACCGAGCACTTCAGCGTGGCCCGAGTATTGCAATCCGTTGATGGTTTTCAGTACCGGTGCCTTGGCTTTGTGCAGGTCGAGCACAGCGACTCCCTGGTTGTTGTAGAACCGCACGAGGATGGAAGAAGTGCCCACTGGCTCGGCAAATTCGAATGGGGCCGGGACGGAAAGATTGACCGTGCGGACCATCTTTACGTGTCCCGGATCGGTGACGTCGAATACCACAAGGCGCTGGCCGTTACGCTGCTCTACGTAGAGATAGGCATTGCCATCGCCGCTCTCGGTGTACAGGTGGAATGCGATCCCGGGCCGTTGTGCAAGCTCAGGCAGATTCGTTGGTTGCTCGATGATAAGGTTCTTGGAGCGAGAGACGATTTCCGCCTTGGCTGTGCCTGCAAGAAGAGCACTGCCGAGGAAGAAGCTTGTGATTACGGCTGGGAAAATGCGGGAGTTAGTGTTCATAGTTTTCAACCTCTCAAGATCAAGTATTGGTTTGAATCGCAGTACCGTCCAATCAGTAATACCTATACCCAATAAGTGCGGGACCATCGTGCATCCACTGGGTGCACGGCAAATTCCGTACCGTCTGTGGAGCATCAGAAGTAGTCTGATTCGCCACGTCTGGAACTGCCGGAGGATGCAAGCGGCGGCGGTTGTAGACCTCTTCCAAGAAGTGCCCGATAGAGTGGCGGCCCTAATCCATGTCGCGATATTGCTTCAGCGACACCTCTTTCGTCTTGATAAAGCTCTCCGAGCGGCCATTCTCCCAGGGGCACCTTTGCGCTCATACTGATTTGGAGATTGAACTCTTTCAAGCGATCCACATTCATACACTCCTCCGAGGCATAATGCGCGCCTTGGTCGGAGTTGTGAATGATGCCGATAGGAGCCGGCGGCTCTGCCAGCGCCCGATTCAAAGCAGTCAAGCCCAGACTGGTTTCAAGGCTCTCGCCCAACTCCCATCCCAGCGCGCGACGCGAAAAGGCATCCAGCACCACAGCCAAGTAGATAAACTCCTCCATTAACCGAACGTCGGTGTCAGTCACCCAAACTTGATTAGTTGCAGTTGGAACATAGCCCGCAATCAGATTGGGGCACCCGATCCCTTCTCGGCATTGATGCGCCCGAAATCATGCAGTCGTGCCACATCCATTCGGACCCCGCGGCTCACATCATCGAGCAATCTCGGCAACGATGTTTGTGTTGGTATGAAGGGGTGTTGGCGCGAACAGGCAGATACCTTTAGCCGAGAGAGCTGAGGTTAAATTCCCTGAGCCTTCCTTCGCGGCGGATTCTGAAAGAATTTTATTAAGCGTCGTGTGGCTGACTTGTTGGAGGTGCTCATCCGTTTGAAGCGAGCGACTGGTTCGATGTTTGCGTCGGTCGTCGATTCGGAGAGATCTTTCTTCACCCTTAACCACACCCGAAGATTGAATGCGTTTATGCAAATGCAAAACACATTCGCGGGGATAAAGCCATACTGGAACGTGTGCAACCCGATCACACAGACGATGAGACTGTTGACGCCCGAAACAACAAGACCGCTCCACATCTTTCTTCCGACCAGGATGGTCGCAACAACGGTGAGAAAACAAGAAAGATAGTCCAACCGGAACATCACCACAGCGCGCCTCCGATCTTTATGCTGCCCGCCATGTAATGGGCATTTTCCATGCCAAAGTCGCGGCGCTTGCAAGAAGTGGGTAACAAACTGATCATATGAAAGTTAGCCAAAAGAACAAGTAAGATTTGCGAATGTCACACGAGGGTTGAGCGACGGAGTGAAGTGACGAGTTACCGTCAGTGTCGAAACCTCGACGGGCTCGCAGCTCAATCAGAGAATCCGGTGGCTGCAAACCCCATCGCAACTTCGTATACAGGGTCGTACGTCCGCTCGATCAAAGACGCGACTGAGTTGCCGGAGTCGCTCGCGCGACCCATTACCAGTTGAAGTAGTGACGGCCGAACGCGTGCAGGCTCGGATGCAGTGGGAGATCCCCGCCGCCGTTAAAAACATAACGTGGTGTGCCCGTTGCGCTGCCGATGTATTCGCGAACCTCGCGGGCTGTTTCCTCCGGCATCACGCGGAGCCTGGTGTTGACTCGCACGGGGACCGGGTCGGACTCTGCGCGCAAATTGCCTACGAATTCTTTTGCAAACGTGAAATCATTAATAACGACCTCCAGGGATTGCGGATTGATTTTGACGCACACATTCTGTACATCCGCGCGAACGAAGTCGATCGCGGACTTGATTCATTGCATAGTTGGGGACAAGGTTGTGCCGTTACGCAGGCGGTGTTCAAGTACAGCTGAGCAACTAGAACTGGTTGCCGGCGGCGGTCAGCGTCCGCGCAGAGTTTCGTCTTCCAAGCCAAGGCTCTTGGTTGGAGAGGTGGGATTGAGACCCGGGCGGGCGCCGTGTCAACCTGGTTAAGTTGAGTCGGGCATCGTGCGGTCCGCTGAATCGCCCTTCCAATTGGAACCCGGCAACGTTTCGTTTGTCGTTGGGGTTCGCGATGTCATCTGGACCAACCCGCACTTGCCCTGTGATGATGCAAGCTTCGTGCCAAATCCGCGCGCGTCCTATGGCTCTGTCTCGAATGTTGAAAGAGAATTAGTTAGATGAACTCGAGGGCCTTAGGCGAAGCGGTCAAAAGTGTCAAGAAACCGACAGCAACGAAATCAGGTCGTGGAAGGCCGCCCCTCGTCACTGGGGTTGGCCGCCGGCTAGCTAAGCTAAATGGTTGCCCGGCCTCGGGCAGCGGCAAAATTATTTGTGCTAAGGTGTACTGAATTGGTTGACTGAGCTCTTCACCCCGTCGCTTTTGCCGTTGGCCTGCATCGAGTCGACTGTGTAGTAATAGGTCGTCTGGGGCTTGAGGTTATCAAGGCGTACGCGGAAAACCGTCGATGAATGATTCGGGTTCAACCGGATGGGAGATTTGGCGGTCTCGATCAGGTTATGTGGATCGGTACCGTAGTGCACGATTCCGTAATGCATAGGGGAGCCGCCGGGATTGTCCGTTGTCCAGCTGATAATCGTCAGATACTCCCTGGCCAACTCGATCTTAGGCCCCTCGATGATTCGCACCTGCGGAGCTTCTCGAGTGGTCGGACTTACCTGGGCGCTCAGGCTGCCGCTCAAAACCGCGATCGCCAATATGCCAAGCGCTCTGCTCATTTCACACCTCGAAGAAATCCGTACGGAGGATGATCAAATGTTCCTGGCTCGCCCTTCTGCGGTCCGCTAGGGAATAGACGGGCTCGGGATGGGCGCAACGCCGCAGATCGCTGATGCGCAAGGCGGGAGAGGCGGAGTTGCGACCAGGTGCTCATTGCCTTGGGTCGCAGCCGAACCGCCCTTCATGCAGGCACCCGTATAAGTATCGTTGTTGAGGTAAGGCCTCGTAAAACCATCCGACAATGTTTGCAGAAAGGCAACGATCTGGTTCTCCTCTTCATCCGTCAGGCCAAGGTTACCGGAAGTCATGTCAATATTGTTTCGCACCTCTGGCATGGGCCAGCAATCTACCTTTTCCGTCGTTCCCTTGGGGCAATGTCCGGAGGTGACCGGGTACCCATACTTGTCGCGCGTGTTGTAGAAATGCACGACCTGCTTCAGGCTCTTGAAGTAGCCGTTGTGAAAGAACGCTTTCTGGAAGTAGGGGCCGGGAGCTTCAGTAGTGGGACATTGTGGCGGTGTCGAGGCCACGTCGCGAACGCTGGACACCTGCATTTGGCCGTCGACAGTCGGCGCGTACTGTTTCCAGCTCAGGTTCGGGTTAGGGCCGGAACCAAATGCGCTTCTGAGAAAGCTTCCGAGTCCCAAATCTCTGTAGCCGAAGCCGTAAGGATTGGCAATGAACCCGTAGGAATCAGGCTTGGTCTGATAGTAGAAGGCATCACCAGGATTCAGCGGCACGCCCTCATTTGCCGAGCCATAGCAGGTGAAGAGTGGATTCACCATGGCGGCTGCGCTGGTGTCCGCCTGATCTGATTTCAGATTGGTGCCCCGTCCGTCGAGGTGGCATGAATTGCAGTTGCCCTTGCCGTTGAACAGTTTGAAACCCTCCATCTCGTCTGGAGTGAGCGTGTATTTACCGGCCAGGAAGGCGTCGAATTTCGACGAGAACGCGCTCACCTGTACGGACTGCTCGAATGAGTCGAGCGACTGCGCCCAGCGGTCATAAACTATATTTGCGCGGGTTCGATCGCCTGTACTTAGAGGCACCGGCGTCGAGTTCCCGCCAAAGACAGTAGCTCCTCCCGGGGTTGCGCAGATGTGCTCGGCCTCTCGTGGGAACTTGATATCGAATGAGCCCTCGCCCCATACTTCTTCAAAGAGAGGTCTGTACACCGCCTGGGACAACCGAAACGCGATACAGACAGTATCGGGTAAACCCATTTCCTGAGTGTCGACAGGAGGACCCTGCGCCTGCTCGGCATCGGGAATTCTTAACCTGTATCCGGTTGCGCGTGAATCCCAGAAGTTTCCACCAAAGAACAGGCCCTGTGCCTGGTTGTATTGGAGTACAGGGAAGAACGGTGAATAGGGGTGCCGTTGGGGTGTGCGCTTGCCGGCCCGAAAGTGAACCGTTCCGGGAAACGCGACCATTGTCAGGTTGACCGAGGGGATCGGTCCGCTGAAGCCAGCGTACGGCATGTGGCAGGATGCGCATGCCTGGTTTTTGCTCGGCGAGATATTCCTGTCGTAAAGCATAAGTTCGCCAAGCGTTTCTATTGCTTCCGTCCCCGTATTCTGAAGGATCGGTGGCTGACCTGTCAGAATCGGCTTCTTTAACGTGTGCCATCGTGCAAGTGCCCGGTCTTCGATGAGATCCACCTCCCGTTGCACCCGAGCTATTTCGGCGTTCAAATCAGATGGCAGAATGCCAGGCGGGTACGGGTTGTAGACCTGGGCGATGGGCGAAGACGCTGCTTCACTTTGTCCGCCGACAACGTGAGCCGAGATGAACATGGCGACCGTGATCGTTGCACAGGCCGCGACCAGTGCTCCCAACCTTGTCCGACTCATGAAGCCCCCCTTCAATTGTTAGGGTTTCCTTCAGGGTTGGTAGAATCCGTCCGTGTAATTGTGCAACGGGAACGGCGTTTCTGGAAACTACTGAAAATTCTGGACTCTCGCTTTCACCAGGATTCAGCTGTCAGGCAATTGAATTTCTCCAAATTCTGCGCATTGGGCTCGGGCCAGCCCTCGTCGAGCCTCTGCAAATTGTGCGGCATAGGGGGCCAGTCGGCATTGGTCTTGACGTCCTCTTCGCCGTTTGTCAGCATTGAATACTCGGAGGTGCAACCGCGACGACGAGGATGAGCTCCATAACAGAGCCTTCCGGGTACATGCTGGAACCTCTCCGGGAAGGCCCGGACTTCACACTCTCCCGGGGCTGGCAACACGGCAACCCGTCCCCCGTCCTCGTGGTGGCGCTACCGCCCGAACAGCCTTCGCCTCAGGACCTCCGGCGGCTCGAGCACGAATACTCGCTCGCAGCCGAACTTGAACCCGAGTGGGCAGCCAAACCTCTGAAGCTGACTCGTCACGAAGGTCGGACGATCCTCGTGCTCAAAGATCCCGGAGGTGAGCCCCTGGATCTGGTGCTGGCCCGGGATGCGGGCCGCCCGCTCGATCTGACCCACGTCTTGCACATCGCTGTCGGCTTGGCGGCAGCACTCGCCCAAGTCCACCGCCGTGGTCTGATTCATAAGGACATTAAGCCTGCAAACGTGCTCGTTGACGTCGCCGGCAACGCGTGGGTCACCGGATTCGGAATTGCGTCCCGGCTGCCGCACGAGCGCCAGTCGCCCATACCGGTCGAGATCATAGCCGGCACCCTCGCCTATATGTCGCCCGAGCAAACCGGCCGCATGAATCGTTCGATCGACGCTCGCAGCGATCTCTACTCGTTGGGCGTCACCTTGTACCAGATGCTTACCGGCGCGCTGCCGTTTTCCGCCGCCGCCCCCCTGGAGTGGGTCCACTGCCACATTGCGCGCCAGCCGACACCTCCTGGCGATCGCGCCGCAGTCCCCAAACCGCTGTCTGCCGTCGTCATGAAGCTCCTCGCCAAGAACGCGGAGGAGCGATTCCAGACCGCCTCTGGCTTGGAAGCCGATCTTCGGCGGTGCCTGGCGGAATGGCAGTCGCAGGGCCGCATCGATCCATTCCCTCTAGGTGCCCACGACTCGTCGGACCGATTGCTGATCCCTGAGAAGCTGTATGGGCGAGAGCGCGAGGTCGATGCATTGCTCGCAGCCTTCGACCGGATGGTGGCTCAGGGGACCCCTGAGCTAGTGCTGGTATCCGGTTATTCTGGCGTGGGCAAATCCTCTGTGGTGAATGAGCTGCACAGGGTGCTCGTTCCGCCGCGCGGCCTCTTCGCCTCCGGCAAATTCGACCAATACAAGCGTGACATCCCGTACACAACGCTCGCCCAAGCATTCCAAGCCTTGGTTCGTCAGATCCTCGTCAAGGGCGAGGCGGAGGTGGATCAGTGGCGGTGTGCCCTTGCAGAGGCAGTTGGCCCGAACGGCCAGCTGATCGTCAGCCTTGTCCCGGAGGTCGAATTCATCATCGGAAAACAGCCGCCCGTAGCGCAGTTAGCGCCGCAGGACGCGCAGAACCGATTCCAGATGGTTTTCCGTCGATTTCTCGGCGTGTTTGCACGGAAGGAACATCCGCTCGCGCTGTTTCTTGACGATTTGCAATGGTTGGATACCGCGACGCTCGACCTTCTCGAGCACCTAGTCACGCACTCTGAGGTGCGGCATCTACTGCTAGTCGGGGCCTACAGGGACAACGAGGTCGGCACCGCGCATCCGCTCATGCGGACTCTTGAGGCGATCCGGGACGCTGGTGCGAGGCTGCATGAGATTGTGCTGGCACCTCTTCGGATCGACGATGTCGGCCGGGTCGTCGCCGATGCCCTGCATTACGAGCCTGAGAGCGCGCGCCCCTTGGCGCAACTGGTGCACGAAAAGACTGGAGGCAATCCATTCTTCGCGATTCAGTTCTTTCTCGCTCTGGCCGACGAGGGCCTCCTCACGTTCGACCCAGTCACGCGAGCTTGGCAATGGGATATCGATCGCATCCGCGCCAGGAGCTACACGGACAACGTGGTGGATCTCATGGCCGCGAAGCTGAAGCGGTTGTCTGCCACTACGCAGGAAGCCCTGAAAGATCTCGCCTGCCTGGGCAATGTCGCCGAGATCGCGGCTTTGACCGTGGTTCAAGGGAAAACAAGTGACGAGATTGACGCGGCATTTTGGGAGGGCCTCCAAGCGGGGCTTATCTTTCGGTTCGAGAACGCCTACAAATTCCTTCACGACCGGATCCAGGAGGCGGCGTACTCCTTGATTCCCGAAGCCTACCGTGCCGAGGTTCACTTACGCATCGGCCGCATGCTGCTAGCGGGCATGACGGCGGACGAGCTCGTCGAGCATCTGTTCGATGTCGCGAATCAGTTCAACCGAGGCGCCGCGCTCCTGATCGACCAGGACGAGAAAGCGCGAGTCGCGACGATCGACCTTCGTGCCGGGCGAAAGGCCAAAGCGTCGACGGCCTACGCGCCGGCGTGCGCGTATTTTGCGACCGCCATGCGCCTGCTCGACGAAAGGGACTGGGACAGCCAGTACGCATTGATGTTCCGCCTATGGCTCGAAAGCGCAGAGTGTGAGTTTCTGAGCGGTAACGTCGAAAGAGCCGAGCAACTGATTAAGGAGTTATTACGGCGAGGCACCTCGAAAGTCGACAAGGCGGCCGTTTATCATCTCAAAGTCCACTTGCAGATCGTAAAGGGGGAGTACCCGGAAGCCGTTGAAAGCGCGCTCGCGTGTCTGCGCCTGTTCGGCATCGACATCCCTGCACAACCGACCTGGGAACAGGTCGAGGCCGAGTACGAAACGCTCTGGCGGAATCTCAATGAGCGCCCGATCGAGAATTTGATCGACCTGCCGCTGATGACCGATCCGGAGTTGCAGGCCACGATGCACGCGCTGGAGGCTCTACTGGTCCCCGCTTACTATACCGACCTCCATTTGTTTTGCCTGCACCTGTGCCTCGGGGCGAAGATCAGCTTGCAGCACGGGATGAGTGGCGCGTCCGCGATCGGATGTGGCTGGCTCGGAACCATCCTTGGCCCGGTCTTTCGCCGTTACAGCGATGGTTATCGTCTCGCCAAGCTTGCATGCGACCTGGTCGAGAAGCACCGCTTCATTGCGAGTCAGGCAAAAGTCCACTACGTGATGGGACTAGCTGCCCTTTGGACACAGCCCATCCCGACCGCCCTCGATTTCAACCGGGCGGTCTTTCGCACCGCGATCGAGACAGGCGCTCTGACCTACGCCTGCTATAGCGTCTACGAATCCGTCACGATCCTCCTGTTGCGGAACGATCCGCTTGACGAAGCGTGGCGGGAATCGGAGACGGGCCTGGACTTCGCGCGAAAGGCGAGGTTCCGCGACCAGACGGATGCCATTGTGAGCCAGCAACGCTTCATCGCGACCATGCAGGGCCGGACCGCAACCTTCTCCACATTCAGCGACGCGTCGTTTGACGAAACGGCGTTCGAGGCGCAACTGATGACGGAGAGCCGGATGCACACGATGGTCTGCTTCTACTGGATCCTCAAACTGAAGGCACGGTTCCTGTCGGGCGACTACGCAGAGGCGCTCGCGGCAGCCGACAAGGCAAAGGAGCTGCTTTGGAGCGGGCTCGGCCATATCGTGATGCTCGACTACTATTGCTACACCGCGCTGATCGTGGCGGCGCTATATGAGAATGCTTCGGCCGATGAACAGACCAGGTGGCGCGAACTCCTGACGGCGCACCGGGAACAGCTGCGCGAGTGGGCCGAAACCTACCCACCGACTTTCGCCGACAAGCACGCGCTGGTCTCGGCTGAGATCGCCCGCCTCGAAGGGCGTGCCTTCGACGCGATGCAACTGTACGAGCAGACGATTCAGTTGGCTCGCGAGAATAACTTCGTACAAAACGAAGCGCTGGCTTATGAGGTGGCGGCACGCTGCTACCTGGCGTGCGGCTTCGAGGTGTTTGCCCGCATGTATCTACGCAACGCGCGGAACTGCTATGACCGCTGGGGCGCGCATGGGAAGGTGAAGCAACTCGACGAACGCTACCCGCACCTGCACGAGGAACGAGATTCTAGTTCTCCCACGGCTACAATTGGCACGCCGGTCCGACAGTTGGACGTCGAAACTGTAGTCAAGGCCTCACAGGCACTCTCGAGCGAGATTGTTCTTAGCAAGCTGATCGAGAAGCTCATGCGAATCGCGATGGAGCATGCGGGGGCTGAGCGAGGCCTACTCGTCCTTCTGCGGGGTGACGAGCCGCGGATCGAGGCGGAGGCCACTATTGGACACGGCACAATCGAGGTCAGTGTTCGACAGACAGTCATCACACCTCTTGATCTACCTAAATCCGCCCTTCAGTACGTCATCCGGACACGGGAGGGCGTGGTGCTTGACGATGCTTCGGGATGGAACTTGTATTCGGAGGACGAGTATGTGCGGCAGAAGCGCCCCAGATCCGTCCTATTCTTGCCGATCGTTAAACAAACGGAGCTGATTGGCGCACTCTACCTCGAGAACAATCTGACTCCGCGCGCTTTCACGTCGGACCGGGTCGCGGTGCTGGAGATGCTGGCTTCGCAAGCGGCAATTTCGCTGGAGAATGCCCGCCTCTATTCCGACCTGCAATACAGTGAGGTATACCTGGCTCAAGGACAGAGAATCAGCCACACAGGCAGCTTCGGCTGGAACGTTTCGAGTGGCGAAATTTACTGGTCGGAGGAAACCTACAAGATCTTTGAGTGCGAGCAGGCGGTGAAGCCCACGTTGGAGCTGGTATTCCGGCGAATGCATCCCGACGACAGAGATATGGTGCAGCAGAATATCGACCGCGCAACCCGTGAAAGAACAGCTTTTGATCTTGAGCATCGCTTGCTGTTGGCGGATGGTTCGCTCAAACATATCCACGTTTTAGCTCACGCCTTCGTGCATTCCTCAGGCGATCTGGAATATGTCGGCGCCGTCACCGACATCACTGAGCGCAAGCAGTCGGAAATGAAGCTTCGGGAGAGCGAGGCGTACTTAGCAGAAGCGCAGAGGCTCAGCCATACCGGCAGTTGGGCATGGAACCCCGATACTGGCGAATTCAGGTACTGGTCCGACGAGTGCTTTCGCCTGATGGGTTTTGACCCGGCAGGCGGGATGCCACAATTCGAAACAGTCGCTCAACGTTTTCATCCGGATGATCAACCCATAATTGCAGAAACATTAGAGCGAGCAAGGCGCGAACGGCCAGAGTTTGACGTGGACTACCGAATCATTCATCCCGGTGGAGAGATCAGAGATCTCCACGCAGTGGCGCACCCGGTTCTCGACCCATCGGGCCATCTTGTTGAGTTCGTGGGCTCCGTCATCGATGTTACCGAGCGAAGGCAAGCAGAAAATAACATCCGGCAAAGCGAAAACGAACTTCGTCATATTTTGGATTTCGCGCCGCAGCAGGTTGCTGTATTGGGGCCTGATCGCACTCGTATTTATTCAAATCAGGCAATGCTCGACTATTTAGGCCACACCCTTGAGGAATGGCAGAACGGCGACCCTCGCAGGTTTGTACATCCAGATGATTTCGAGCGCATGATGAGCCAAGAACAGAATAAATTCTTAAAGGGCCTCCCGCACGAAGTCGAATTGCGATTACTAGGAACAGACGAAAAGTATCGCTGGTTTCTCGTCCGCTATAGCCCGCTACGGGATGAACAAGGACGCATCACGCGTTGGTATCTCGCAGGAACCGATATCGAGGATCGCAAGCAGGCTGAACAGAGACTCCGCAACGAAAACATCGTGTTGCGCGAAGAGATAGATAGGACATCGATGTTCGAGGAGATCGTCGGGACTTCTCCCGCCCTCCGTGCGGTGCTCTCTCGTGTATCCAAGGTTGCTCCTACGGACTCCACGGTTTTGATCACGGGCGAAACCGGAACGGGCAAGGAACTGATCGCACGTGCGGTCCATAAACGATCGCAACGTTCCTCACGAGCCTTTGTGAGTGTGAACTGCGCTGCCATCCCTCGCGACTTGATCGCGTCGGAATTGTTCGGCCATGAGAAGGGCGCCTTTACGGGCGCAACTCAGCGGCGCTTAGGGCGCTTTGAGTTAGCCGAAGGAGGCACGATTTTCCTCGATGAAATCGGAGAACTTACGGTCGAGACCCAGGTTGCTCTCTTGCGTGTTCTGCAGGAGTGCGAGTTTGAGCGTGTCGGTGGAACAGGATCGATCCGGACCAATGTTCGAGTGATTGCCGCTACGAATCGCGACCTCCAGGCGGCAATTGCCGCGAGCACATTTCGGAGCGACCTCTTTTACCGGCTCAACGTCTTTCCGATCGAGGTGCCTCCTCTGCGGGAGCGACGGGAAGACATTCCTGTGTTGGTTGAGTATTTTATCGATCGGTTCGCGAGGAAAGCCGGAAAAGCCATCTGCAGTGTCAATAAACGGAGCCTGGAATTGCTTCAGTCGTATCCGTGGCCGGGAAATATTCGCGAGTTGCAGAATGTCATCGAGCGATCGGCAATCGTGTGCGACACGGAGAATTTCTCCGTGGATGAGAGTTGGCTTTCGCGCCAGCCTCCTCGAGCCGGGCCGAAAAGCCAGCCCGAGCTATCTCGAACGCTTGCCGACGAGGAGAAAGAGATGATCGTGGCTGCGCTGCGCGAAAGCGCAGGTAGGGTGTCGGGACCCTCGGGCGCGGCAGTCAAGCTGGGTATTCCAGGCTCTACCCTCGATTCAAAGATCAGGTCGCTCAAGATCGACAAGAATCGCTTCAAATCCACAAATCTCTCAACAGATCGCGGTTGAATAGCTCAAGGCTCCCCGAAAGCATGGCCGATGAGGCACGCGAAATTTGGATAGCGCTTCCGCAGTCTGAATATGACGGGATGCCCATCTTGTTGGAAGCTCTGGCACCCGGCCTCGTTATGCGAGGACCATGTGCATGGTTCACCCATGCTCAACTGTTCGGGGGACGGCGTATCATTTTCCAGTCTGACTTCCAGGAGGTGGATTTCCCGCTCTTCCTGATGCCAAAGGCCCTGGTTGCCTGGTATCAAGGCACCGGACCGGCAATTCTTGCACTTGTACTTTCAACCGTTGCCTTCAATTACTACTTCACTGAGCCGCTTCATACACTCTATTTCACACGTTCCGAAGTTCCGTACTATGTAATGTTCATCCTGTTTGGGTCTCTTGTCGCCTGGTTCAGTGCGGTCCGACGCCGTGTGGAATTGGAGCTTCTGCGGGCCCGCGATGAACTCCAGGCGGAGGTGATCGAGCGAACCCAGCAAGCCAGCCTGCTCCATCTTACACACGATGCGATCTTCGTCCGGGATATGAGCGCTATCATCACGTGCTGGAATCGATGAGCCGAGGAGCTGTATGGATGGACGCCGGAGCAGGCAACTGGGAGGCGATCCCACGACCTGTTGCAGACAGGTTTTCCGGTGGCGCTCGAAGACATCAATGCAGAGTTGCTGCGACCTTGGGACGGGGAACCTAAGCATACTAAATTCCGACGGAGACCGGAGTATACTGGCGGAAATGTGAGTCCTCGTAGGCGCCAAGAAATGCGGTTAAACCTAATGAGAACCTGATTTTCGAAGGAGGATAACATGACCCCAACGATCAATCAGAACCAACAGCCGATTAGGTTTGCGGGCTCGGAACTTGGTAAGAATAGCCACATCTGCGGCTTCTTCAGCAATCGCGAGGAAGAGTATCAACTACTCCTCCCCTTCATAAAAGATGGCTTCGCACGGGGCGAAAAGGCGTTCCACGTTGTCAATCCCCGACTGCGTGACGACCACGTACAGCGGCTCGAATCTGTGGGCATCGACGTGGAACGTGTGGAGAAGAGCGGTCAACTGGAACTTTGCGATTGGGAGCAGGCCTATTTTCCTGACGGACGGTTTGATCAGGATCGAATGCTCGCCATGTGGCAGGAGGTGATGGGTGGGGCGGTGCAGTGCGGGTACACCCGCACCCGTCTGATCGCCCATATGGAATGGGCCCTGGAGGATCGGGAGGGTGTCAGTGATCTGATCGAGTATGAGGCTCGGTTCAACTTGATCCACGATGCCCGAGATCCCGTCATTTGCGCGTACGACCTGAGAAGATTCACCGGGGATGTCATCATGGACGTGATGCGGACCCACCCAACAATCCTCGTCGGTGGCGTTCTCATGGAGAATCCGTTCTTTATTCAGCCGGATCAGTTTCTCCGCGAACACCGCGCCAATTCTGCGAGGTCGCGTCCGATCGCGAATTGAAAATGGAATCGGCATTCGAGCAGGCAGATGATGAGATCAAACGCTTGCAGAGTTATATCAACGATCTCATCAGCGTCCAGGCGCTCCCGGCGATTTGGAGCGGACTTGATGCGCATCAGATCGTCAATAAGCTGCTTGAAGTGCTGACGAGCCTTTTGCGCTTGGATTTCGCAGGCATGCGAGTGAACGATTCCAACGGTGGCCCACCGATCGAAGCGGTCCGATTGGCGCCCGACCGGAACCCGTACACTCACTCGCACGAACTTCGAGCGCTCGAAGCGTGGTTGAAAGGCGACCTGCCTGCCGAGCGTATCGTGACTTCGAATCCAATCGGAACAGGAGATGTGACGATTGCACCGTTCCGGGTAGGCCTTCAGGATGAAATCGGATTGGTAGTGGTAGCCGCCGCGCGGACCAATTTCCCGACTGACATGGAACGGCTTCTTCTTCGTGTTGCGGTGAACCAGGCAGTAATTGGATTGCAAGAGGTTCGGCGTTCTGGGGAGCAGAATCGGGTCGCAGAGGCGCTCGATCAACTAGTTGCCGAGCGAACCAAACAACTGATGGCTGCCAACGAAGAAGTGCAACGCAGCGAGGCTTTTCTGGCTCAAGGGCAGAGAATCAGCCACACAGGCAGCTTCGGCTGGAACGTTTCGAGTGGAGAAATCTACTGGTCGGAGGAGACCTGCAAGATCTTTGAACACGATCCATCCCTTAAGCCAACGCTGGAGCTAGTATTCCAGCGAACGCATCCCGGCGATAGGGACCTGGTACAGCAGAAGATCGACCGCGCCTCCCGTGAAAGTACAGGTTTCGATCTTGAGCATCGTCTGCTGATGCCGGATGGATCGCTCAAACACATCCACGTCTTGGCTCGCGCGTTGGAGACTTCTCACGGCAACCTCGAATTTGTGGGAGCTGTGACAGATGTCACCGCGGCAAAGCAGGCGGAAATAAAGCTTCGCGAGAGCGAGGCATACTTGGCAGAAGCGCAGAGGCTCAGCCATACGGGCAGTTGGGCATGGAACCCCATAACAGGCGAAAACAGGTACTGGTCCGATGAGTGCTTTCGCATGATGGGATTTGACCCGGCATGCGGGATGCCACCATTCCAAACAGTCGTTCAACATTTTCATCCGGATGATCAACCCATATTTGCGGAAAAATTAGAGCGAGCAAGGCGCGAACGGGCAGAGTTTGAGGTGGACTACCGAATCATTCATCCCGGTGGTGAAATCAGAGATATCCACGCAGTAGGGCACCCGATTGTCGGTCCATCCGGCGATCTTGTTGAGTTCGTGGGCTCCGTGATCGATATCACCGAGCGTAAAAAGGCGGAAGACAAGATCCGGCAAAGCGAAAACGAGCTTCGTCATATTCTGGATTTCGCGCCGCAGCAGGTCGCTGTATTAGGACCGGATCGCGCTCGAATTTATTCGAATCAGGCAATGCTCGATTATTTGGGCTTTTCCCTTGAGGAATGGCAGAGTCGCGATCCGCGCAAGTTTGTGCATCCAGATGATTTCGAGCGCATGATGAGTCAAGAGGACAATAAATTCTTAAGCGGCCTCCGGCATGAAGTCGAATTGCGATTACTAGGGAAAGACAAGAAATATCGCTGGTTTCTCGTCCGCTATAGTCCGCTACGGGATGAACAGGGACGCATCACGCGTTGGTATCTCGCTGGGACCGATATCGAGGATCGCAAGCAGGCTGAGCAGCGGCTCCATGACGAGAACTTAGCGTTGCGTGAAGAAATAGACAGGGCATCGATGTACGAGGAGATCGTGGGAATTTCTCCAGCCCTGAACGCGGTACTCTCTCGTGTATCCAGGGTTGCTCCTACAGACTCGACAGTTCTGATCACCGGCGAAACGGGGACAGGCAAAGAACTGATCGCGCGTGCGATCCACAAAAGGTCGCAACGTGCTTCTCGAGCATTTATCAGTGTGAACTGTGCAGCCATCCCTCGCGACCTGATCGCGTCGGAGTTGTTCGGCCATGAAAAGGGCGCCTTTACAGGGGCAGTTCAGCGGCGCTTAGGACGCTTTGAGTTAGCCGAAGGAGGTACAATCTTTCTCGATGAAATCGGAGAGCTCCCTGCTGAGACTCAGATCGTGCTGTTGCGTGTTCTGCAGGAGCGCGAGTTTGAGCGTGTCGGAGGAACGGTATCCATTCAAGCGAATGTTCGGGCGGTTGCTGCCACGAATCGTGACTTGCAGGCGGCGATTGCCGCGGGCACGTTTCGGAGCGACCTCTTTTATCGGCTCAACGTTTTTCCGATCGAGGTACCCCCTCTGCGGGAACGTCGGGAAGACATTCCGATGTTGGTTGCATACTTCATCGATCGATATGCGCGAAAAGCAGGAAAGGCGATCCGAGGCATAGACAAAAGGAGCCTGGAAGTCCTTCAGTCGTACCCGTGGCCGGGTAATATTCGCGAACTGCAGAACGTCATTGAGCGATCGGCAATCGTGTGCGACACGGAGCATTTCTCGGTGGATGAGAGTTGGCTGTCGCGGCAACCCGTTGCAAGCGAGCCGAAAAGCGACTTGAAGAGCCAACCGGAGCTATCTCGAAAGCTTGCTACCCGGGAGAAAGAGATGATTGAGTCCGCTTTGCGCGAAAGCGGAGGTAGGGTGTCAGGGCCGTCAGGCGCGGCGATCAAGCTGGGCATTCCAGGCTCTACCCTCGATTCAAAGATCAGGTCGCTCAAGATCGACAAGAATCGCTTCAAATCTCCATATCCCTCGAAAGATCGCAATTGAAATCGTCCTCTCGAATCCCCCGACAGCCAGGTTATAAAACCTCGAAAATTTCTGGCAAATCGTAAATTTTCGAAACTTCGAAATCTTGGTAAATAATTAAGATATGTGTTTTCAATTATTTAGCATTGGAACGCTAATTGCACTTACAAGGCGTGTGACGGGGCTCACAGAGGTAAGAATTCTCAGGAGAGGGTGGATGCTGAAGATCACGAGGGTAGCTAACGGGGAGGTGGTCTTTAGCCTGAGCGGTCGAATGGACGCAGAGAACGTAGGCGAGATGGAAACACTGTTGAGCGAAGACGCCGGCGGCCGCATCATTGTTTTGGACTTGAAAGACCTAAGACTTGTGGATCAGGACGTTGTCAGTTTTCTTAGGCGTAGCGAGGCGGGCGGCATCCAGATCACGAATTGCCCTGCATACATCCGTGAGTGGATCAATGGAGAACGGCAGTGAGTTGAGGGACCCAGCATACTAGGAGGTTGCGATGGAATCTTACCAGATGCTTGATAGAGATGATCGAGGCTCTTCCCCACGTAGATTTGAGCAGATCATAGGCAGTAGCCCGGCGTTGGAAAGGGTGCTCGAACAAGTGCAACACGTCGCGCCTACGGATTCGACCGTTCTGATCGAGGGCGAGACAGGCACTGGGAAGGAACTCATCGCTCACGCAATTCACAACGCCAGCTCGCGACGAGAGCGTCCTTTCGTGAAACTCAATTGCGCTGCTATTCCATTGGATCTGCTGGAAAGTGAATTGTTCGGCCACGAGAGAGGTGCGTTCACCGGGGCAATCGCACAAAAAATCGGTCGTTTCGAGTTGGCAGACAAAGGTACACTCTTCCTGGATGAGGTGGGCGACATCCCGGCGGCATTGCAGCCAAAACTCCTGCGCGTACTGCAAGAACAGGAATTCGAACGCCTGGGTAGCAATCGGACTCATCGAGTGGACGTCCGGCTGGTAGCAGCAACAAATCGCAATCTGTCTGAGATGGTGAAGCAGGGTGAATTTCGCAGCGACCTGTACTACCGTCTGGATGTGTTTCCGATCCTGCTGCCACCGTTGAGTGCGCGCCGCGAGGACATTCCGGCGCTGGTGGCTCATTTTGTCGAGATCTTTGCCAGCCGGATGAGAAAGCAAATCCGCCACATTCCGCGGGAAACGATGTTTGCTCTTTGCACCTACGACTGGCCGGGCAATATACGCGAGTTGCAAAATCGGATCGAGCGCGCCGTGATTCTTTCAAAAGACGGAGTGCTTTTCAATCCTTTGCCGATACCAGAGTCTCAAGCCGTCGACCTTTGTCCATTTCCAACCACTTTGCCATTTTCAACTACTCTGAAGGAGGTCGAACGCACTGCGATCCTGAGTGCGCTTGAAGACCGTGGTTGGGTGGTGGGCGGCGTGGGAGGTGCGGCCGCAAAGCTCGGTTTGCCGCGCACCACGCTGCTCTACAAGATGGCGCGGTTCGGGATCTGCCGGCCCGTCGCGAGTGAAGCGGCCGTGTGATCGGAGACAGGGGATGACTCGTTGCGTCGATTGCAGAAACGCGTGGACGAACACCCGTTCGACCTTATGAAGGTCTGGCCACGTGCGGACTATCCTGTGTTCTCCTATGGCGACACGCAGGCTACCACCTGATCGTAAATCACTATCAGATTCCGGTGAACGCGTCCAAGTGCCCGTTTCATGCGTACCATCGCGATGGCGCGATGCGCGTCGACGGGAACGATGACGGCGCCATCAGCTATAAGCCCAACCGGCATGGTGAGTGCAGCACCAGCCCGATTATTCGGAGCCGCCAATGGCCATCAACTTAGATGCTTAGAAGTTAGATTTCCGCGAGGACGATGATGACTTCGCGCAGCCGGGCAATCTTTTCCGCATGTTCAGCCCGGAGCAGAAGCAATGTCTGTTTGAGAACACTACGCGGTCTCCCGGTTCAGCCTCGAAGGAAGTTCGGCATCGCCACATTGCGAATTGCACCAAAGCGGACCCGCGGCCATCAAGGATTTATTCTTTCGCGAATTCGTATTCAGCAGAGTTAGTCTTCCGAGCTCTTAAGATCTATCACCACGATGGTGATGTCGTCAGTTTGACCCTTGCCCCGTCCATCGCGTGACCAGGCAAGGGCGTCCCGCAACAGGCGGTCAGCAAATTCTTCTATTCCGCAGTCCTGCATCTCGCGTATGAAGGTGGGCAGTGCAACATCTCCGAAAGACTCTTCAGCTGCATTTTCTGCCTCTGTGAGGCCGTCCGTATATAGCAGGAGTCTGTCCCCGCGCTCGAAGTGAAACTCGCTCTCGTCATACGTTTCATTCGCCCGCACGCCGAGCAGAAGTCCAGAGTCTCCAAGTTTCTCCAAGGTTTGCGATCTGTGCCGCCACAAAAACGGCGATGGATGTGCGCCGGCCGCATGTCGACCAATTCCATTTGCGGTGTCGAGGTAGAGGTACGCTGCAGTCACATATTGTTCACGAGCTTCTTTGCAGAGAACTGTGTTTAGTCCGCTAATAATGGTGGCCGGCCCCCCATCGTTCCTGCACCACGTCGACACGGCAACCTTAACCATGGATGCGATAAGAGCGGCAGGCATTCCATGTCCAATGACGTCGGCCACCAGTACTCCCATGCAGCACGGTTGAGATGTTACAAAATCGTAGAGATCCCCTGCGACGTCTGCCATCGGAGCGTAACGCACGGCAATATTGGCATTTTCGAGTATGGGAATCTCGCGAGGCAGGATGGCCTTCTGAATCCGTGTGGCCGCTCGCATTTCATCATTCAATAAATTGAGTCTTCGATCGTCTGCAATTATGCGCTGAACGGTGACAAACCAAAGACAAATGACTAAGACCAAAAACCCGTACGGTTCTACGCCCGAATGCCAATTCCCGATTTGCCGGTGGAGCAGACGATCAATCGAATATGCACAGAAGAAGAAAATCATCCCGGCAAACAGGATTCGTCTCTGCGGCAAAGCCGGCGGTCTATATCCTGCGATGTATCCCACGGCTAGCACTGTCGGCACCGAGATCACCAGGACGGTCCCAGGTGGAAGGACAAATCTTAAGTGGTGATAATGTGCAAAACCTATCGCCGCGAGGGCCGCAACCGCGCAATAGATTCCAATCAGCCATCGGACTGAATCACGCCATCCTCGTCCATAGAAAGCTTCAAAGAGCAGGAGCCCGGGTACAACTGTGGACAGGCTGATGATATGGTCAACGGCAAGTCCGATCGCTTGTGGCTGTCCAAAGGCCACGCGGAAGGCAGAATTCCTGACAATAAGAACGATTGCATAGAGTACCGAGAACAGACCAAACCAGAGCAAGAAGTTCTCGCGGTCCCGCCGCCGAAATCCATAGAGAATGACCGCAGCAACTCCGAGAGTTGCCAGCATTTCGCTGACTAGCAAGAGAAGGATGGCACTACGCACGACAGTATCTTTCGAGCGTTCTATCTAGGTCAGTCGTCATTGCAGCGAAGCCTCCGGTGGATTATCGTCATTACGTAATCCTCCTGCCTGGTCTGTAGCATGTCATGTGCCATTGTTCCACGTGTCATAACTGCTAGCCCCTCTAGGAACTTGTTGAAATAGGTACCTATCCGGTGCGGCGGACTTCGTCTGATCGTCTAAACAGACATGCGTGGGGACGAGCGTATTCAAGATGGAATGTTCAGCTATGTTTCGTTGGAGCAGCGTGTACCTGCGGATCATCCGCTGCGAGCGGTTCGCAAGTTGACGGACATGGTGCTGGCGACACTCAGCCCGGAGTTTGATGCGCTCTATGCAGCGTTCGGGCGGCCGTCGATCGCGCCCGAGTATATCCTGCGGGCGCTGCTTTTGCAGGTGTTCTACTCGGTTCGCTCGGAGCGATTGCTGGTGGAGCAGATCGACTATAACCTTCTGTTTCGCTGGTTCGTGGGCCTGGGCATGGACGATGCGGTGTGGAACCATGCGGTGTTCTCCAAGAACCGCGATCGGTTGCTGACCTCCGATGTGGCCCAGCGGTTCTTCGCCGAGGTCAATAAGCAGGCCAGGAAGTTCATGTCCGACGAGCACTTCACCGTAGACGGGACGCTGATCCAGGCCTGGGCCTCGCAGAAGAGCTTTCGCAGCAAGGATGGCTCCGGCGATGACGATGGTACGAACTTTCGCGGACAGAAGCGAAGCAACGATACACATCAGTCGACCACGGATCCCGATGCGCGGTTGTACAAGAAGAGCTACGGCAAAGAGTCGAAGTTGAGTTATCTTGGCCATGCCCTGGTCGAGAACCGCAATGGGCTGATTGCCGCGGCGATGGTGACGCATGCCGACGGCTACGCCGAGCGTGACGCCGCGCTGTTGATGCTCCAGCGAAAGCAGGAAGGCCGCTCGCACCGCATCACGGTGGGTGCCGACAAGGCCTACGACACAGAGGACTTCGTAAGTACGGTACGGGAATTGAATGTGACACCGCATGTGACCAAGAACGACAAGGGCCGCCGTAGCAACCTGGACCGCAGAACCACGCGGCAGCCTGGCTATGCCATTAGCCTCAGCCAGCGATGGCTGGTTGAAAAGGGCTTTGGCTGGCTCAAACAGACCGGCCCGTTGAGGCAGGTCAAGCTGCGAGGCCTGGAGAAGGTGGACTGGCTCTTCGTGTTCAGTTGCGCGGCGTACAACTTGATCCGGATTCCAAAACTAATGGGTTTACTATCGGCAAGGCTCGGGGAGAAGTGTGCCTGAACCACGGGTGGGAGCCGGGGGAATGATTCCCGGGCACCCTCAAACCCCGATCAACACTATACAAACACTCGATTCAAACAGATTTCGATACAGCAAGAGCACAAATCACAAGGAAACTCGCTGCAATGTCGCAAATTTCAACGAGTTCCTAAGCGTTGCAATGACCAAGCCGACGAGAGCCCCGCCGGCGGTTCGACACTGGGAGACAGTCTACAATCGGAATTGGGCGCAAAGAGAAATAGCCTTGTTCTGAATCGATAGCTAGAGCGAGGCTGAGACGGGAACAGTGAGCCAATCGCAAGGGCTAACATACTGCGCCTGCATTTGGATTTGGAAAGGTGTCTTGATTTTCTTCTTCACTTCGATCCAAACAAGCGAAATCCTTCTCGATCAGGAGAGCAAGTGCTCCGAGGACTCCGAGACTAATATCTTCGGTGATTCCAACCTGATCACTGGCACCCCACGCGTTCGCCTGATCGACAGGAATTAGAATCGTCACTTTGCTCCCTGCATATTGAACGGTAGGCCGGCTTACGGACGTCGTCTTTTGCAAGGAATAGCTGAACCAGGCGCTTTCCTCCGGCGTGAATTGAATCGTCTCCGCCAGGCAGCTTCCCGCGAGAAGTCTTGCAACTTCTGATCGCGATACCCTTAGTCGCAAGGAATTTCCCTTGATTCGCAGCTTCATTTCATCACTCCCGTTGATGCCGATGAAAATCCAATAATGCGCTCACTGCCGTGATAGATATTGAAGTGGTCCTCTCGCAGGAACCCCACAAGGGTGATATCGAATTCCTTCGCGACCTGGACCGCAAGGCTCGATGGAGCCCCAACGGCTACCACCATCGGCAGTCCACCCATCAGGGCTTTCTGCAGAAGCTCAAAGCTGGCTCGTCCGGACAACAAAAGCAATCGATCCCGCAAAGGTGTTCTGTCCGCAAGGAACTCCGAGCCGATGAGCTTATCTACTGCGTTGTGGCGGCCTACATCCTCGCGAATTGCTGATAAATTCCCGGCTGAATCGAAGAGCCCTGCAGCGTGCAATCCGCCTGTACGATCAAACACTCCCTGCGATGCGCGGAGGCGTCCCGGGAGATCGTAGAGCAGTTGCGCATCCACTGTAAGATTATTTTTTGCCCGAGGCGGGCAGACCGTGCGCAAGGCAAGGAGAGACGCTTTGCCACAGATACCGCAACTTGAGGTTGTATAGAAATTTCGCTGAAGATTGGCCACGCTCACCTCTACATCTGTTCCCAACTCCACTCGAACGACATTCCATTTGGAACCGAGCTTGAGCGGATCCATAGCCTGAGGGGTTGGATTGCCTTCGCTGAAGGAGTCTCCCGCGTCGGTAATTTGCGTAATGTCGTTTGCATCTCGGATCACCCCTTCAGTCATGAGAAAGCCCGCCGCCAGGTCAAAGTCTTTGCCCGGCGTGCGCATGGTGACCGAGATCGACCTCGTCCGCCGCAATCTTTGCGGCCCATACGCAATTTGAATCTCGAGAGGTTCTTCAATCGCAAGACTATCCAGTACCTGCCGCGACGTCTGCCCCGTAACCCTTTCAATAGTTATTTGCAACATCGGGTCGTCCGTCGCGTGTACTGGGCCGCTAAACGTGGAGACATTCATGATGGAAACATTCTCCTCTCCATGTGCTCGGTTCAATCTCTTCGTGAGCTAGTTGATGCGCGGCATCTGTGGTCTTCACGCGTACCGTTCGGATCTTTCACTTGAAGAGAATACTAGCCATCATGCCTTTGTCCTCATGGCTCAGCAGATGTTAGTGGAAGAGCGATATGCCCCGAAATGTCATCCGAAGTTGTTCTCCCGGCGATGCCCGAATGACTGGAGGGTCCACGCGCCGGTTGAACAAGAGGGCCGCCCTCCCGGTGTTTGGATTGCTGATCGCCGTCAGGTCGATCGGAGAACGGGCTTCTGGCGGGTTCGCCTGGCCTGAAGCTGTAAAACCTTGTTCGGCTATCCGCATACTGCTGAGCTTGGCAATGCAAGTCACACACGCGAAGGGCGTCGTGCGCACTATTGAGGTTCGACCCGAGATCATGCCGCGTCCCTTCCAGGCCACTCCGTTGTCGAATGTACTTATTAGCACGAAGCATGCCATTAGATTTCTCTTGTAGAAAGGCTAGCTGTCAAGGACCATACGTTCTGTTCGTCTAAAATTGGCGAACGGACCGCCGACATCAGTCGGAGGACTGACATCGAAGGACGGATCGAGATCGGATCCCGAACACAATCCATTTGCCCGGCTTCGACCAACCGTGGCGCGCCGGGCGTCGAAAGGTTGTCGGCTTCTGTTGAGATCCCGACATCCGCGGGAAATGCCCAAAAATGCCAGTTTGCAGGCTAAAATCAAGGGAAACGATCTCTATTTGGCCGAGGCTATTGAATTGATGATAATGCCAAGAAAGTGAGGCCAGCATGCAATATCCTCTGAGGTGATGAGGGACAAGTCCACTAAGGAAACCTTCTAGCCAGCTCAACCAATCGCCTGGCTCATCGGGAAGCAGCGACATCGAAGAGTCTCCGATTACTGCAACTGCGGCAGCAACTCCCCTGCCTGCACTGGCGGTTCGGGCATTTCGAGATTGCTATCGAGCGACGGCCGCGAAATCCCGTGCCTCTGCATCTTGTAGATCAGCGTAGTGCGCTTCAAGCCAAGTCTGGAGGCTGCGCCATCCCTTCCTCCGATTACCCAGCCAGATGCCTCAAGCGTCCGCAGAATCAGTGCGCGTTCGGAATCCATGAGAGTAGCTGGAGGCGTGACGACGCTGACACGCTGGGTCCCGGCGGTAAGCATTGGATTCGGAAGTACTCCATCTTCGGACAGAATCAAGGCGCGCTCAATCAGATTCTGCAATTCGCGGATGTTGCCGGGCCAGTCGTACGAGCAGAGGTCCGACATTGTTTCCTTGGGAATATTGTCGATTTGCCGCCCGACCCGCCGGCCAAGACTCTCCACAAAGTGCTCCACGAGGGCCGGAATGTCTTCACGGCGCTCTCGCAGTGGGGGCAACTGAACAGGAAATACGTTAAGGCGAAAGTAGAGATCGCTGCGAAATTCCCCATTTCTCACCATCCCCGCCAGGTCGCGATGAGTTGCAGCTACGAGCCGAACATCCACTTGGTGAGTTCGACTGCTACCCAAGCGTTCGAATTCCTGTTCCTGCAATATGCGCAGCAGTTTGGGCTGCAGCTGCGGCGGAATGTCGCCGACCTCGTCAAGGAAGAGGGTACCTTTATCGGCCAACTCGAAACGGCCAAGTTTCTGCGCGATGGCTCCAGTGAACGCGCCTTTTTCGTGGCCAAAAAGCTCGCTCTCAAGAAGATCCAGTGGGATGGCAGCGCAGTTCAGCTTGACGAACGGGCGTCCGCAACGCGGGCTGATATTGTGAATCGCACGCGCGATCAGCTCCTTGCCGGTGCCGGTTTCACCTTGGATTAAAACAGTAGAGCTTGTTCGCGCAACCCGTTTGACACCGTCGAGCACCGCTTCCAACGCAGGACTATTGCCAATGAGTTGCTCGAATTTGCGCGGGCGAGAGCCTTGATCGATACTTTGATCACCGCATTCACAATATTCGGACGGCCGCACGGGATAACTGATGCTCATCGTGTACCTTCCTTCCGACTCAACGGTCGAGAGCTGCCCGGACACTTTCGACTAGAAGTTCGTCGTCGAACGGCTTCGGCAGGAACTCAACGGCGCCAGCTCTTAGCGCCTGAAACCGCATCTCTTCATCGCCGTGTGCTGTGATAAAGATAGTGGGAATCCTGCAGTGCTCAGCATTCAACCGCGCCTGCAACTCGAGACCAGACATTCCCGGCATGCGAATATCCGTAATCAGGCACGCCGTGTCTTGCTGATGCCCCGACCCGAGAAATGCCTCAGCCGACTCAAATCCTCGTGAAGGGAATCCGGCAGATCTCAGCAACTCTTGCAATGTACCGCGTACCGAGTCATCATCATCGACGATCGCTACGAGTTTGGTTTCCTTCTTGCAGGTCATAAGACAAACTATGCGCCCATGGTGAAGGCTGTGCAATCATACGTTCGTATGAGCATCAGATCGCCTTGCGCGTTCTTTCGGCTCCTCGACCGGAATGGGCAGGGTGAAGGAAAAGCTTGCGCCGTGCGGCGAGTTCTCGGCGGCCCACAAGCGACCGCCGTGCGATTCAACAATGGAACGGCTGATCCGAAGTCCCATGCCCAGACCGTGAGATTTAGTCGTAAAGAAAGCGTCAAATATCTGATACGCCTGTTCCGAGGGCAGCCCCACACCGGAATCGCTGACCGAAATCATCAGGTACTGATCTTCCCCTCTCCGCGACCGGATCGCGAGTTCGCGTGTTCGATTGACATCCTTCATCGCATCGATGCTGTTCATGATGAGATTCATCATGACTTGCTGAACTTGCACAGGGTCGGCCATGACCTTGGGCAGTTCTGTGTCAAGGTCGGTGCGGATGGAGATGGAATATCTATTCGCTTCGTTTCGCAGCAGGGCGATCATTTCTCCGATAAGTTCATTCACATCGACCAGCTGCCTCTTCGACTCACCCTTCTTAGAAATAGAACGGATGCGATTGATGATGTCTGCTGCTCGCTTTGCGTTTCGAATGACACCTGACGCGGCCTCGCGCGCTTCTCCCAGATCAGGATCGTCTCGATTAAGCCACCGTATGCACGTGCTCGCGCCGTTGACAACGGCGGTAATCGGCTGATTCACCTCATGCGCAAGGGATGCAGTCAGCTCACCCATGGTGGTCATCCGGCTGACGTGAGCGAGATCCGCTTGCGATTCGCGCAACCTCTCCCGCTCTCTCTCCGCCTGCCTGCGGTCGGTGACGTCGATTATGGTACCCACATATTCAACGAGATCGCCGGAGGGGTCGAGAATGGGATGGCCAAACGAGCGAGCGTATCTGATTTCGCCGCCGGGATGAATGATTCGGTAATCGAATTCGAAATCCTCCCTTCCATGCACTGCTCTCTCAATTACTACCGAAATTCGGGCTCGATCGTCCGGATGAACGCTTTGAAAGAACTCTTCATATCGGGGTAGCCCCCCTTTCGGGTCGAAGCCTTGCACGCGGTAACATTCCTCGGACCAGTACCGGATGTCGCCCGAGGACGGGCTCCATGCCCAACTGCCGGTGTGGCTCAGCCTCTGCGCCTCGGCTAAGTAAGCCTCGCTCAGCCGCAGTTCTGCCTCAACCTGGTGGTGCTTGACGATCTCACGTTTGAGGTTGTCATTCAATTCAGTCAGCTCTGACGTCCTCTCTGCGACTCTCAGTTCAAGCTGATTTCGCACCCGCGCAACACGCGTCATAAGGAATGCAAAGACCAGAAACACAAGATCGAAGAGGAGGCGAGACTCGGTGCTGGTGTTGGGTTCAAAGAGATAGTCGCGGACAATCGATGACAGCACCGCGGCAAGAACGCCGGGCGTGGTGCCGGCATACCAAAAGGTGATGGCAATTGCAGATAGTGCAAATGCACCAAAAGTTTGAGGCAGATGGAAGTGAGTGAACACAAGCGACAAGCCTAGAGCGGCCGCGACAGAGGTTACAGCTAATCCATAGCGCAGCGGCACAGAAGTTGTTGGTCCTGTGGCCCATTTCATCTTGACGATAAGATTCATTGTCGAAGCGTCGCTCCTTCGCAAGATTCTCGTGAGTGGATCCTAATCGCGCCTTTCCATCCGTTTCCGAATTTTGTGAGATCCGCGATATTGGGTAGGCGCGCCATTCAACTACTCTTGGTTATCGGCAGTTCAAGTTTTGCCGCCATTCGGACTAATTCGGGGAGTGATTCCGCCTGCATCTTCGTCATCACATGCCCACGCTGTATCTTCACGGTGATTTCACTGGTCCCGAGTTCATATGCGACTTGTTTGTTGAGCATGCCTGAAACCACCAGGCCCATGACCTGGCGCTCGCGCGGGGTCAGCGACTCGTAACGCTCTCGCAAGTCGACAAGTTCACCCTGGTTTTGGCGCGTGATGCGGTCGCGATCGAAGGCCTGCTGAATCGCATTCAATAGATCTTGGTCGACGAAGGGCTTGGTCAGGAACTCAACGGCGCCAGATTTGATGGCCTTCACCGTCATCGGAATATCCCCGTATCCAGTGATAAAGATGATGGGGATGAGCACGCCGGCGTCCGCCAGCTTGCGCTGAAGCTCCAGGCCATCGACTCCAGGAAGTGACACATCTAGAACGAGGCAACTCGGCCCATCCGTTACCGTGTTGCGCAAAAACTCTTCCGCTGTCCCAAAGGTTTCGGAGCGCAAGCCCGCTACCTTGAGGAGGCTCTGGATGGACATGCGCACTTCTACATCGTCATCGATGACGAAAACCGTAGGAGTACTGCGAGGCTTCATTCGTGGGCCTCCAGCCCAAAGTCTGTCAGAGGTCGGACGCCGCGTCGAATGTCCGACGCCTGAGGGAGCTTCATAATCCCCGCATACTCCACTCGATTGAAGTATATCGCTGAAATTACATAGATAGCCTACGTCCGAATGAATGGCAAGCGGCGTGCCTTAGGTGTTGGCAGCGAGAGGTATCGACAATATGCAAAGGCAACAGTCAGACAACGGAGCCGACCAGAACTCCGCCGTCCACATTCACGAACAGGAAACGGAGAAGTTCAATGCGTTGATTCACGAAATCTGGCGTCGCTTTACTGAAGAGCCGATTAAGATGCGGCACAGTCGCAGCGGCTTTCAAATCGATGACTCCACGAACTCGTGAGCACTATATGTTCGGCCCACAAACGTGTCTATCCCGGTCGATCGGAACAAAGGAAGGCAGGAGTATGACGGAACAAGTCAAAGGGATAAGCAGTGACGGGGTCACCCGGCGATCGTTTTTAGGAACGACCTCGGCCGCTCTGGTAGCGGCGGCGAGCCTTCCGATTCTGGCTGCGGCGCAGCAGACGAAGGACCTGAGCAGGGACTCGCATTCCGGCATCAACGAACAGGAACTGGGACCGAAGAACCCTGGCCTGGAAGCGCAGGAGCCGGATTCGATTTACCCGCCGGTGACCGATTCGGGTGGCCAGCCTCCGTTCAAGTATCCCTTTGCCATGGCGCACAAGCGCATCGAGGCGGGCGGCTGGACCCGCCAGGTAACGGTGCGTGACTTCCCGCTTTCGAAGAAGATGGCCGGCGTAGAGATGCGTCTGATCTCCGGCGGCGTCCGCGAACTGCACTGGCACGTGGGCTCCGAGTGGGCCTATATGACGTATGGGAGCGCGCGTATCACGGCGGTGGACCAGAAGGGCAGGGCGTTTGTCGAGGACGTGAATGAAGGAGATCTCTGGCTGTTCCCGGGCGGTGTACCGCACTCGATTCAGGGCCTGGGCGAGAACGGCTGCCAGTTTCTGCTGGTATTCGACGACGGTAACTTCAACGAGTTTGAGACGTTTCTGCTGACGGACTGGATGCATCACACGCCCAAGGAAGTGCTAGCGAAGAACTTTGGTGTTGCAGATTCGACGTTTGACAATGTGCCGACACGGGAAAAATTCATCTTCGCGACCGAACTGCCTCGTTCGTTGGCCGAGGAAAAGAAGCAAGTGTACGAGGCCAACGGTCCGGTCCCGGATACGTACGCCTTCTTTACCGGGAAGATGGAGCCGACCAAGGTGACGGCGGGGGGCTGCGTGAAGATCGTTGACCGCCACAACTTCCCGATCACGAATATCGCCGCGGCGATCGTGACGCTCAAGCCGGGCGGGCTACGGGAGTTGCACTGGCATCCGAACGAGGATGAGTGGCAGTACTACGTGAAGGGCACAGCCCGTATGACGGTCTTCACTGCAGGCTCACGCGCGCGGACCATGGACTTCCACCCGGGCGACGTCGGCTATATCGATCAGTCGCAGCCGCACTACATCGAGAATATCGGCGATACCGACCTGGTGTTCCTGGAGGTCTTCCCGACGGGCGAGTACCAGGATATTTCGCTGGGTGAGTGGCTTGCCCACACCCCATCGCGCCTGGTCAACGAACACCTTGGCACCGGCGAGGACTTTTTGGCGAAGGTCAATAAGACGGAAGTTGTTATCACTCCAGAGAAGTAAACCGGAAACAAGTTAGACCTGGATATAGCTCCGAAGCCGTGCGCAATTGACGACTCCGGGTCCCCTTGTGGAGGTGTCGTTTGCGCAAATTCAGCGGTGTAACAAAGAGTCTCCGTCTCTGGCCAGCTTTGGCGCGTGTTTTGGCCATGGTTGCATTCTTTGCGTTTGCCTCTTTGGGGTGGGCGCAGCAAGCGCTGTATCCGCTGAAGGAAGGTATTGTCCAGCCCCTTCGCAGGAGTGAAAACCCGAGGCTGACGCTGGACATGGAACTGCGCGGGCGCACGGAAGAGCAGACGTCGCTGGGGTACGTCTCGGGCAAGGACCGTCTGTATGAGCTTACCCGCGTCTGGGGCGGCTTGACGGTGGTTCCGACGAATTGGCTAACGGTCTATGGACAGTTCATGGATCTGCACGCATTGGGGCTTCCGCTTCAGGATACGGCAGCGAATATGCGTGACACCTTCGACCTGAGGCAGGGTTACCTCGACTTCCATTTCAAGCCGGTCCAGTTCATCGTGGGCAGGCAGGAGCTGAGGATTGGCGACGAGCGCGTGGTTGGTATCAGCGACTGGACCAACACCAGCCGCACCTGGGACGGATTTTATATGCGCGTCGGGAACGTCAACCAGCTGAATCTCTTCAGCACTTCGGTGGTCACGGTTCATCCCACCAGCCTGGACACGCACGGCGCGGGACTGACCTTTCATGGCGCGCAGGCGAAGCTTGCGACGTACGTTCCGCATACCACGATTGAGCCATTCGTACTGGTGCATGCGCTGCCCCGCGTGACCAGCCAGCAAGGCGAGGTTGGCAGCCAGACGGAAGTGACGTTCGGCTCTTACTACGAGACAAAGCTCCCGCTCGGATTTGATTCGTCGGGCACCGGCGATCTGCAGCGCGGCAGCTACAGCAACGATTCCATTCATGCTGGCGCGGCGATCGTGCGTGGAGGCTATGGGGTGAAGCGCCTGCCGTGGCAACCGCACCTCGAGGCGGAGTATGACTACGCCACCGGTAATCCGCATACGAATCCCGATCGCATCGGCACCTACGATCAGGAGTATCCGAGCAACCACAATGCATTCGGCCTGGTCGACTTGTTCGGCTTCCAGAACATCAAGCAGCGTCGCCTGAGCTTGCAGTTGACGCCACGCAGCGACCTCCTGGCGCTCTTTCAAGGCGGATCGCTGCACGTAGCGACGATCCACGATGGCATTTTCTCCGGCGGAGGCACGAGCTTGATTGCAGCGCCAACGGGCGGGTTCAAGAGCGACGATATCGGCAGCGAGTTCGACGCCTCGGCGAAGTACGTTTACCACAAGTCGTTCGTTACCAATATTGGTGTTGGCCATTTCTTTCCCGGCGAACTGATGACGAGCGAAAACCATGGCGCACCGTTGACCTATGCCTATCTCGGATTCACCTATCGCTTCAAGGTCGAATACTGACTTAGAGTGCCGCACCGCTGGTGGGCTTGGAGGAGAAAGCGCAAGATGACGACTTGGCTAACCTCCGTTGTCGAGCATGGTGGGCTGACCGAATGGTTCCGTCGCTCTCCGAAGAGCTTGCCCACTCTCCCCATGCGCATGCTCGTCTCGCTAGAGGGGGCAACATCGACCAGCAACCCGGAAGGGCGAATCACGCCCGCACGACTCAGGCTGGGCACCTCTGTTCAACTCCCGGCCGTCTCTCGATTCGCGAGCTTCGTGCTGCTTCAACTGGCCTTGCTTCTGTTCTCTCCATCGCTAAGGGCCGCTCCGTCAGACCAACCGGTCGACACCTCCTCTCTCCCCGATTCGCCCGAGCCGCATTCCCGCACATCTAGCCCCGCTCTTCAGCCGGATCCTGGCCGCGAGGACTCCCTGGCCCGAGACCCCTCAATCGTGGGCGCCGCCTCCGTCCCTTGCACCAATTGCCGGCTCAACTGGTACCAGCGCTTCACCAACGGCCCGCAGCAGAGACCCCTCACCCCTGGCGGCAAGGGCTGGTTAGCCGCCCGCAACTTTCTTGACCCGTTCAGCCTCGTCGCTGTCACCGGTGAAGCTGGCATTTCGGTCGCCTCCGATAGCCACTCCCCTTACGGCCCGGGCATGCCTGGTTTTGGCCGGTCCGTCGGCGTGAGCGTCACTGAAGACCTGACCGGCGAGTTCTTTGGCACCTTTCTGATCCCTTCCGTCGCCCATCAGGACCCGCACTACTACCGCATGGAGCACGCCCCGATCCACCGTCGCATCGGCCACGCCATCGTGCAGTCCATCTGGGCCAGGGGCGACAACGGTGAGGAAATGCCCAACTACGCCAACCTCGTCGGCTTTGCTTGCGACGACGCAATAGCCAACCTCTACGTCCCCGGCCGGGAAACATCCCTCGGCGCCTCCGCCGGCCGCTACGCCGTCAACCTTGCCTCCGCCCCCATCGGCAACTTCGTTAACGAATTCCTCCCGGACGTAGCCAGCCACGTGCACGTCCAGATCGTTATCATCCAACGAATCATCAACCAGGTCGTCAAGACAGAGACAGGGGGCAGTTTGTAGCTACAGACTTAAGTCTCGCTCCGCATTCTTAACTCACCGCCTGCTACCAAAAGATATTCGTTCCAGGCGGCACAGTGAGACGTTTGAATCACCCCCCATAACCTATGGCTGATGCGAAATATTGACACCGGTGTCGGCTTATGGTCACAGCGGATGCGACAGACGCTTGTGAACCTCAAATAAGTCCGCAATCAACCTCCGATCAGTTTGGCCGCTCGATTGCGTACTAACTCAGGCAGATGTATGTCAACCATCACACTGCACCCCCAAGGAGACTTCATGCAACGTCAATCTATTCGTGTGGTCCGTCCGGAACAGTTAGATTCCGCAACTGCTCAAACGCCGGGATCACAGCGGTTCGCCGCTATTCATTCAGGGGCGGGGATAGAATCGCCCATTTGGGGAGGCCTATTCATAGTTGAACCTGGAGCCCGCACCGGAATCCACCACCATGGA
>Ga0206941_10033_pt1 | contig 39061 bp, 28 predicted proteins | sample Alteio_BWOrgHeat_9_FD_153251 | JGI IMG/M metagenome (GOLD analysis project Ga0206941, IMG submission 153251) | Enriched cells from forest soil in Barre Woods Harvard Forest LTER site, Petersham, Massachusetts, United States -... | ecosystem: Environmental > Terrestrial > Soil > Temperate forest >...
AAGTACAGCAACGCAAAATTGACAGTTGGATAGAAGTAGATCTAGTACGTAGAAATAATAACTATCCTAGTCTTATGATACAACCGTTTATCGATTGGTTCAACTGCGTATTAAACAAGATTGCTTCCGGCAAGAAAGTCAACAAAAGATGGGATGAATATATTTCTGGATGCGGAGACATGCGATCGTTGATAGATGGCAAAGAAATAAATTCATTAGAGGAGCAACTGTTATTAAGTACTCCGGAACTAATAGCGTTTGATAAATTTGACGTGGATATGTTATTGAATCTGGCTAAATGGTTGGATCTTAATCTAACCGGAGGAACAGCCGATACGAGTAACAGAGGACAACTTATTCAATTTATCGCACGAGATATGAGATATCGTTTTGTGGGTCTCATACGATCCTACAACGATTACTATGTACGTCATTATAACGATCAGCCTTATGTTGCTCCGTTATGGTCACGAGCCAACGATAAAGAATCCTTCGAATGGAAAGGATTCGGAAATCAGTAAGATTAAAGTAGTGTTCGCTTTCGAGTAATTTTCATGTCATCATTTTAGAATCGGGCCTGGCGGCCCATGATTCTTTAAAATTAACGCCCATGAAAATTCTCACAGCTCGGCCTCGTCCCTGTACAAATTCGTTTCAAATTAATTACTATTTAACGTCTCGTAATTGACGTTAAATATCATATAGTTTCCGAGCGCCTTGACGCGTCAACTGGAAGTTTACTTCCGAGGCGTGAGATTTTTCTTAGCTTGTAGTTTTTACGTATCACGGGGCTCTGCCCCAATACCGAAACGATGTTAAGAAAATTACTCGTAAGCGAACATTTAACTCTAATAGATGTGCTTGTTGTAGGAGAGGGCAGTACGAGGTTGCATAATTACTGTCATGATTTTCTCTATCCTGCCACCATTATCAAAATCTTTCGGTTGAATAAGATCCCATTCTGTTGGTATAGTAATCAATCCAAATTTCTCTAAGAGGAAGCATACTAAAGCACTACAGAAATACGCATCAGTGCGATTATTGTTACCCCATTTGATTCCAAACCCAGCCTTAAGTAAATCCCATGGATTCCTATCGTAAGGGGAATCTTTGATTAAAGGCCAAATTTTATTGCTTAATATAGCTTCCATACTGAGACGATTTTGCATTTCTATAGTTTGGTTGTTAGAGAAATGTAACTTACGATAATAGATAGTTCCCGTGTAAAGTTTAATCACTTCTATTAGATCTACTATTTGTACTCCGAAAGTAATACGATGCCGAATAGCATCAGGAAAATGTTCCCGTCCCGATTCAATCATATATAGTCCTTTTAAATTGGGATCCAAATCGGTTGGATCCCGAACAACCATTGCTACGTGAGAGTAAGCGGAACCAGTCACGTACTCTACCATGGTGCTAAACCAATAATTAGTCCCATGAAATAGTAGTATGTCTCCCGTCTCAAGCGAATTCATTTTAATGGGCTCGCTTTCGAGTATTTTTGTTCGTATACGAGAATTATTTTGATATCTATCGTGATATCAAAATTTACAACAGATTGTCATTATTGTTACTTAAGTAAGCCTCTAGATAGAACATAAGCACTAGAGAAAACAAATCCTATGCTCAATACTTGTAAACCAATAACTGCACTTCCTGTCCACCAAGGCAACTGATTCTTTTCTTCTTGAATTCTTTCGTTTTCAGCTATGCTAAGATCGGTTACTCTATTCTTTCTATTGGTTATTTCTTCTTCCGATATAGCTTTGATAACAATGTCCCCGTTATTATTGTTGCGGATCATATCAAAGGTACGAGCTGAGTAGACAATTCTGCTATTTTCGGGATTAATGTCATAGGCGATTTGTTGTACGTGCTTGAAAACATATCCGCTTGTTATCAGACATAATCCACCTATGATAATATCTGATAGTTTACCGTCGTTATCACTCATAATGTTTGTTGTATTTCGTCTACTTCAACTCTGCTTAAATTTGTTATCGTTTAAATTGATAACAAATTTTAATTCATTTTTATTTAATAACAATCCATATAAAGAATGTTGTAGTTTTCCGAGGCCGTCTAGGCCGAGATGGCGAGCGTGAGATTTTTGTTAGCTCGTAGTTGACTCAGGATTACGGGCCGTCTAGGCCCGATTCTGAAACGAGAATAAGAAAAATACTCGAAAGCGAGCCTCACATCAGACAGGTATTGCAATACCATGCTGTCCTTCCTCCTTTCTTGGAATGAGAAACTGGATGCCCTCTGATACATTCCTTCTTATTGTAAATAATTTTATCCAGTCTGCCGGTATAGAATCCCTCTACGACTGTTTTGCACAAATGGTAAAGATTGTCGATGCCGTTAGGGATAGCTTTTACGGTTCCGATAGTGGCATCAGGATGAAGCTTAGCGTAGTACATAATCTCCGCTAAGAGAAAATTTCCTATCCCTGAACATAATTCTTTCTGATCCAACATAGCTGCTCTTAAACTCTTCCTATCAGTAAAACTATTAAAATTAATTCGCCATTCTTCCAAGGTCAATATGTAGCGACCAATGAAACTAGAAGCAATTCTGTCTACTGATGTCTGCAATTGTTGGATGGTACTGAAAATCTCAAATTCTCCGAAGCGTTCGTTGACGAATAGCAAGGTTAAAAATTTCGTATTGTCGTCGTTACTGAAATCGAATCTGAAATGAGTACTAGATGGAAATTGTATTTGAGTATTAGCATTGAAATTAGCAGCATTAGAATGAACCATGCTCCAGTGACCGGCCATGCCGCAGTGAGCCCGGATGCTTACTCCGTTCCCTAACACTAGAAAATACTCTTTGCCTTTGCAGAATAAATCTACTATCGGCTGGTTCAGTGCTGGGACCAAAAGATTCAAATTGACCTGATTGAAACTATCGCTACATTTGAATGCATTAACTAGGATCATCCATTTTCCATTGGGACAGAGATTGCGAACCAAATCGTCTGTTGCGTTTAAGACCGTATCTCCCTCTGGCATAATTCTTTGCTCAAGAAAGTTATTTTAACTTAGTGGAATTTCAGGAAAATAAAATTTATTTTTGATATTTTAATTTTTCGTAAAATCTCATCGTTTGATCTTTCTCCTTCCTATACTCACAGCTTGAAAATTCAACATGAACAATAATCCTCCACCATTGCCAGTAATGTATCCCCATCAATTTCCAATGCCAGATAATAATTACGCGTCAATGCCTCAAATGGCAGTGTTTCCTCAATTACCAGTTTATATTGGTCCTGGTGCATTACCTCGTCCCTATCCTTCACGACCAACGTTAACCCCTGTGGATTCTTCAGAACTTCTTTATCCGTGGGAATTCTACGATGCACGAGGAGTGAGACAGATTCTCACGGAGGACAGCATGTGCAGACGACGAGTGAAATGGCCTTTGGTCCCTTTAGAAGCTTTCAAATATTATCGATCTGAAGGTACTGCTTCTAAGTATGCTCTAGATTCCTACAAAAAATCCAAGGGTATCGTCGATCATCCCAATCAAATTTACATGGGTAGTTACGATGCTACCGCTTACAATATCTACAATCATTTGACCCCCATCCAAAGAAAGAATGCTTTGTACTTTACAGGTGGATTGGATGCTAGCAGAAATTATCCTGATTTTGTTATCTCTAACGATGCTATTCTTACTCAATTAGAAACATCTGCAACTGATCATATTCAGAACCTCTATAAATACTATCCCCATTTGCCTTTATTGTTTTCTAAGTACAAGGGAAAGATTGCTGTTTGTGGCGGACTCATAACCAAGCTTCTTACTAGTACTATGCATGATCTCAGTGATTGCGATATCTTCTTTTACAATTGTACTGAAACAGAAGCTACCAATATTTTGTTTCATTGCATGGCCATCATCTGCAGTAGTAACGACATCAATAACAGTCTCGGTAATAATAATGAAATGCAAGTGAATGGAAACGTTATCCGTGTTGAGCATAAACTTAATGTGACTTCTATTATCATTGGTCCCAATCCCAACTTGAGACGTAGTGAATATCGTGAAATTTTGAAATATCAGTTTATTCATCGCGTTTATTCGAGTTTAGATTCTATCATCGGCGGATTTGATCTTGGTCCCTGTATGTTAGCTTTCGATGGAGATATGATTTACGGTACTCCTTTAGGAGCTTGGTCAATTGCAAAAGGGGCTCTTATTGTTGATACTACTCGTCGCAGTGTTTCTTTCGAACATCGTATCAGAAAATACGCGGGTAATTATCGTTTGAACGTGGTGTTTCCCGGAATGACCATTGAAAATACATCAAACGAATTTTTCCAGACTCGCTTCACTCCCTTTTCGGAAAAGATAGCGCAAGTAACTAAGCTCATGGCTAAATTAGGCATCGGATTTAACAGTGAATGTTTTCGACGTAATTATTCTGAGAGTAGGTCTGCCTCTCGGGATTATTTCGAAGAGGAACACAATTTGTACGTTCGTTTGCCGAAAGTTAAAATTCATACGGATAACGGTACGTGGAGGCTGAATCGTCTTTATATCAACGGAGAAAAGAAGAACGAGGGTGAATTGATTAGACAAGATGATCATCCTGTCGCTCCTCCAGAATACGTAAAGCGTTACAGCGATTACGAGGGAGTATCATCTTTTATGAATGACCTAGATGTATCAAAAGCTAATTTGATGCATTTGCGTATCGGTAATATGGATGCCATTGCTTCTTATGTCACCTTTAATAGCGAAGATTATTCGAACAATGAACAGAAAGACGATAGTGACGAAGATAATTATGGTATGACATACGAAGAAGCCATTAAAGATCTGAAGAATATGTTCAACTATCCTAATCTGTTTTATGAAGGAGAAGGCATTTCTCCAAATGGAGTTAACACTTATGTAGATGACGTTATCCGACATTTAGTATATCCTCCTCGCGATTATATGAGAACTAAGAAAGATCTAAGATGGTTTGCAGAGTTTGTTCCTGAGTTCCGTCGTTTATACGAGAGAAGATCATACGATCAAGAGCTATTCGTGAGTCGTATGAATGAAATCATTAATATTCTTAACACCCGTATGATCAATAACTGCAAGATTATGGAACGGGAATTAGTAGGAGTAAAATGGATCACTCAGGATCCAGGACGTCAATATACCTCTTCCATTAATCCTATTATCAAGGATCCTCGAGATTTTTACGGGGATTGGTATGTACCATTTCATATCGGAATTCCTCGTAACGTTGAAATCACGTTGTATCTCATTAGAAAGCATCAGACGATAAATAAGAATGATAATGGAAGAGAATTAAATAGCAGAGAGTTAGGCAATTTACCTCGGGATCTCTTTAGCCTACTCATGAATTATGTTATGAGAGCGTACGTATACAATGTCGATCGTGAAAACGACTATAATAAGAACAATGAACAGAATAATCAACTCGCGGATGTTCTTAGTGGTAACGCTGCGCCTTTAGCATTTGTTCAACCGACACAAATTGCTCCTATTCCTCAGATTCCGCAACTTCCAATTTCAGGACAAGTTATTGGATATCCTGTAGGAATGGCTCAGGAACCTTACAATCACGAAGCTCAATTGAAAAGTAAAATCGATAAGGTGATCATTGATGCTAATTCAACCCCCTTAGTCAATCAATTAGCAGATATCGTTAGACCTAATCCCGAGTTATACAACTCCGTGATGAAACGGATGGAATTGCAACAAACAGAACTTCAACAAATGCGAACATCAAATGTCCCACCTCTTCCAATACAACAAGTTTTTCCAATGCAAGCTCCAACATTAATGCCTCAACTTCCAGTAATACCGTCTTATCAAACATTACCAGTTCAAGCGCCGACACTAATGCCTACGCTACCTACATTATCTCAATTTCTTAACCGGGATCAAACTACATCGACTCATGCTTTAACTCCGGAAGAAATATTAGTGACTCAACATTATCCCCATTTTAATCATCGAATTAATTTGCAACCTCCAACAAATAATAGTTTGAGAGATATTATGTTGGGATACGCAACGCCTCAAATGCCAGTACAATTACCGATATTTCCTCAAACAGTTGCTGTCCCAGGACAATATCGACCAGAATATCCTCCTCAAGAACTCCCGACCAACAATATAATAGCAAGAATAAAACAAGTCAAAGAACAAGGAGAAAAGGCTCAAAATAACACTCCTGTCGATGTATCACCTATTGGTAGACCAATAGTTCATTATTCGGAAGATGAAGATGAGGAAACCGATGAAGACGAATGAAATCAAATAGAAAAGACAGGTAGAAAAGATAAGTAGAAAAGATAAATGAAACTAATAAATGAGGCCGATAATTAAGACATAATTAAAAAACAGAAAAATCACTTAAAGATAGACAAATTCTATCTTTAAAAATATACATACCAACCATATCAATCAACTATGAGTAACGACAACGAACCTAACACGGTCCCGAGAAGAGAAGTTTTACGACGAGCATTGATCTACTTCGTAGAAGAGATAGGAATTCCTAACGACGGCACTTATTACAAAGGGAAAATAGTGTTAGTTGATGATGGATCGGGAAAACCTGGATCCAATCGCATGCTAATCGATTTCGGATTACCGACAGATAATCCTGCTAACATAGAACTAGCAGAAAAAATGAGAGCTTTAGCAGATGGTCATATGTACTCGTTTGCACAATCCTTCAGTCGCAAATGGCAAGAAACATATTCGGTACAAACGTCGGTCACAGAAGAGCAAGCTACAGCATTCATCCGCTCCTTCCGTTAAAGTTAATAATCAAAAACATTATTTCTGATTCTCATCATCAGAAATAAAACAATTAAGAAGATAACTCTTGAAGGAATGCAAGCATCAATTGATGCTAAACAAGCTTTGATCGCTAAACATGCTGTGACGTTAAAGCCTTTATTCTATGATTGTTCCAAATTACCTCCTGGCGCCTATCAAGAAATGGATCGTCTTTTAGAATGTATGGGAGTGGAAGATCTTAGTTCTATGGGAAACGACAAAGCTACCAAACTCAAGTTCGAACATGAATTTAAACGTCGAGATATTGTTTCTGATACTGATATGGGTATCATGCCTCATTTATGTGTCCCCAAAGAATTCGAATCATTGGTATCTAATCCTCAACAATTTGAACGACGAGTATTTGTGATCAAACCAAAATCAGGACGTGATATTCTTCAAATTATTTCTCGAGATCCACAATGTCTTCTCTGGCATAACGATCAGTGTATTTTCCTCGGGGAAGGGACTTTTAATATTCCTCGTATGATGATCTTAGGTGAACAATTAGCAATCGAACATAGTACCAATCTCATCGATCTCGTAACCAGAGAATATATGCTGCTAAGAATCAATTATTACGCGTTGGAGTCTAAATTACGCATGATCATACCTAGTTGGATCAATCTCAAAATTAATAAGCGTAATTACGTGACTGCGCATCAATGTATAACAGGAAATTATGTCGATCCTGAAACTTTAGAATATAAGCCGCGATGTATCGTCATAGAAGGAGATTTTCATTATCCTACCGTAAAATCCGAGTACAAATCATTGAAAGTTATCTCCCATCAGGTGCAAAAGTTACTCAATGATACCAATCGGGATAACTTTATGAAGTATTCGCGTCACGCACCGGGAATGATTCATTTATCCTTTCCCCCTTTTACCTATGTTTCCGTTCATAACAACTGCATTACAGAATTCACAGAATATATCAGGGAATTGCTTGGTGATGTTAAAGTTGAGATTCCGAAGAAATTTGATCAGGATACTGTTAATATATCCGAAGAGGAAAAGGAGAGACAGATAATAGTGAGTACAGAAAGACGATTAGCTAACGCGCAAAACGATATCGAAACACTTGTTAGCGCAGGAATTATATCTTATATGGAACCCATTTAAAACCACAATTTTACGTTTGAAAAGACAAACGTAAAAACAACACAAACATAAACTAGAAAAGTCCGAAAAATGAAAGATGTACGACGGGAACTTATGGAAAAGTATGCTATAATTATGGAGCCTGTTTTCTATGATTGTTACAAATTACCTTCTTGCACTTATCAAGAAGCAGATCGTCATCTGAGTTATTGCACTCCCGAGGCAATTGCTAATATTTCCAAAGAAGATATGGAACGTATCGAGAAACAATTCAAACGTCGGGATATCATCACTAAAGAAGTAATAGAAAAAGATACGACTTCAGTAACTCATATGGATTTAACCGAAGAATACCAGTCTAAAATTATCAATCCTAAAAGGAAGAATCCCAAGAAACGGCGAATACATAGAATTCATCGTTTAGGAGACATTATAGAAATTATTTCTCATGATTCCGATTGTATTTTATGGTGTTACGGATTACCAATTCCTCTAGGGAAAGGAAATATCTATCTTCCTCATTGCATGTTTCCCTTACCCGATCTCTGGATAGAATATGATTTCGAGGCAATTATTGCTGATCTCATACCTCCTCTAGAATTAAAATATTATAATATTGACGATACGTTGAAAAAGGCTATTCCTAGTCACGTCAACGTTCAAATCAAAGATTACAATTACGATATCAACTATGGGGCCATCCGTAGAAGCGATAAGCCACAGTCGATAATTTTGATAGGAAACGATAGGGAAGAAGATACAGAACAAGATATTATTGCTAGTGTCAATCAGCAACTAATCAAAGTCGAAGAAAACGTTCAACTTCTCATTGAAGCAGGTCTCCTTTATGTGGAGCTCGCTACCGAGTAATTTTTGCATCCTCGTTTTTGTATCGGGCCTAGACGGCCCGTGATACATCAAAACTACGTCACACTTCGGTTGTAGTGACCGCAGGTCACTACAATAATTCTCTCGCTTGCAGCTCGGCCTAAACGGCCTCGCGATTGATAGAATAATCACAAGAATATACAAAATATTTAACGTCTATGACAGTACGTTAAATAAGAAACGGATTATAATTGATTTTAACGTACTGTCATAGACGTTAAATATTTTGTAAAATTGACATATCACAGGAGCCGGAGGCGCCTCCCTTCGGCTGACAGGACCGGAGGTCCTCCCGAGCGAAGCGAGGAACGAGGCGTGAGATTTTTGTTAGCTTGTAGTTGTATGGGGATCGTAGGGCGGAGCTCTGATCCCCTAACGAAAATAAGAAAAATACTCGAAAGCCGAGTATATCCAATTAGAACATTCCGTCGTAATTGCTTTTGAGGTGGAGTAAGAGTGGGAGGGCGATATCATCCGTCGTACGGGGTGCATTCCAATCGAGAACAATAATGCTCTTGGCAGGACTAGACGGAATTACCGAACTATAAACATTACACAATTCTTCGAAATATTTTCTATCGTAACTTCCTTCACCCTTTCTATCGCGGCTGGCACAACGTTTAATTGCTGTTTCTGGAGACACTTCTAAATACACCACGTAATCGGGATGTTCAAATTGCTCTCCGTGTAATACTTCTAAGTAAGCCTTCCACTGACTAGGACCTTTTTCAATCGCGTATCCTCCTTCAACGATAGGTTCCACAATATTTTCGCTCTTGTCGGAAATATTTCCGCGAGAGTGATGTAGCAGCGCAAAACAATAATCACCGTGTAAACTACGATCGATGATACAGAAATAACCTTTAGCTGCATATTCATAGGCTTCTCTATAAATCGATTGACGTTTGACGAGCATCGCTAACTGAAATGCAAATGCGTATTGTTTTTGATCCGATAAGAATAGTTGTAATAAGCCAGGAATAATAGGTTCCGGAAAGAATTTACATTTGATACCGAGATTAGTAACATAGCGAATTAACTCTTGTCCAGCGGTTGACTTTCCAGCAGAAATCAATCCTTCTAAAATGAGAACTTTCCCGCGAAGACAAGGGCCAAAACGTCGAAGTCCATCATTAGGACGCTTGAACGGCGCTACTTCTTCATTCATTATTATTTATTATAAACGCACAAGCCTTTTATTTATCTGACTTTGAAGTTAAATTTTTCGTTTTCTGTGGAAATTGGATCATGCCCATGTTACATAGAATTCTTCGCATTAAATTCTCGTTGTTTAACATCTTACAATAGATGTTAAATGCATAACTACATGTTATTTTAGGGTGAATTTGGGTCGGGCTTTGAATGATTTTCCCTGAGAAATATCATCATTATTGAGATCTCTCCCCAAAGCACGACTAACCTCATTCATACTATTCACAAGAGCTTCTTCTACTTTTTGCACCATAGCCTCAGCAGTTGCAGGAGTACCATCCGAATTTAATTGATATCTTTGGTTGAAATTGGGCCTGCTTTGTATATATTGAACCCAGGTGTACATTTCGTATACCGTGTCATAATTATTTTTCGCGTAAGGTATTTTCTTTTGAGATTCCTCGCTTATCGGCAATTGATATTTACCCAAAGGACGAATGAAAGTATTATAGAAGTACATTTTGTTTTCGTATTCGCTGACGTTAATAAAAATTCCCGCTCCATTCTTGCTAGTCGTAATTTGTTCTCTATTTGATATGTAACGAGTTTCAGCACTAGAAGGGGCAGCCCATGCTTGAACTACTATATTCCCCTGTATGTAGAGGTAAGCAGGCTTATCGTAGTTAAAGGGAATGCGAAAAGTAAGGAGAGAAGCAATAGGATTCATATCAAGGACCCATCCAGCTTGATTCCTATTATCCAAATCAACTCCTTCTTCGAATTTAGCTTGTTGCTCTGCAGTCAATTTTCCATATTCAACTACGCTTGATTGTGATGTCTTATTTGTGCCCGATTCTGGCGGCGAGGTGCGAATATCGCTAATGAACAATACACCTTTGGTTTGGAAAACCCCTCCCCCATACATCTTTGATGCTTCAGCATCAAATCTCTTATTGCGAATGATAACTTTAGGCGAAGATTTGATCGAGATAGGTAATGGATCCCAGAGATGGAAAGTATGATTAGGGAATAATTCGATTAGAATGGAAATGTGTTGTCCTGGTGCTGCTCCGGCGTAAACTATTTCTGTTCCCAGATGTCCGAATTTAGTCAAGAAATCCAACTCCGTTATTAATAGTTTACGTTGACCGATATGGATATTCTCGTACTTCTTCTCATCCAGTATAGCAATTTTACTGGTTTTAGCGTAGAGAACAGCATTTGATATATTTTCCCAAATTAAAGGTTGAAATTGTTGGTATGGAGTAGATGGCGCATCAGCAAAATATTTAATAGCTTGTTCTTCTATAGTTAAACCCTTAACCATAAGCGCTTCCGGCTGCTTAACTAATCCCGTCACAGTCTTAATAGGCTTATTTGCATTTGATGAATTAGATGATAGAATAAGTGGCTTGTAATTAGCAACTGAGGTATGGGTCAATCCCTTATGACTAACGATTTGTCTTACCTTTCGTACGTTATAGCGAGCTATTATACTCGTGTACAATTCCGCGTTAGAATCTGTTGCTATAACATTTTCCAACTCCGACATTATTCTTTCTAGCCGTGTAGGACTGACAAAAGAAATCTTAGGAGTGGCTTGATGAGCGTAGAATTGTCCCTCCGTCATCATTTCAAATTGCAACGGAAAAGCATCTCCGATCGATAACTTCTGATTATCCGCATTAGTTCCAAACAAGACAAAATCTACAATTGCAGGAGCATTAGGAAAGATTATAGTGCGCAAAACATGTTCCGGCATGATGGAGAAAAAACTTTCTACGGTAGTAGCATATCCATCAGAAGCATCAGCTACTAAATCGAAAATAGTTTGCTCCAAAGGGAAGGTTAACTTCAATCCCAAAGTAACGATTTCTTTGGAGACTTCGATCATGGGAACTTTTCCTAATTCTTCAGCAGTATCACGTTCTTCTTCGTTAATGGTCATAGTTCGCTTTTTCAACAACCATAAGGAATTGTAATCGATAAATTTACTCGCTCCAGTAAAAGCATTTTCTAACAGCGCTACTCGTCGTGCGTTTTCATCAGCGTAAATATGCAAAGTATAATTTATACCTAATCCATCGTTAAGTTTTATTACTTCTACATCCGGTCCTAAGATGTGATTTCTAGATTGCCCAATGTTAGGTAAAATTCTTCCTATGCTTCCTAACTGTACTTCGGACACAATACGAGAATTTAAATAACGCATCATATCAATGATGTTAGGAGCGTAACGATAGGGATAAAACCATTGCGTATTTACTGCTTTTATTCCTTCGGAGTAGTAAAGCAGAATCCATTGAGCGCCTTCTAACCAACAGCGACACATTTCATCAATAGATTTCTTAGGAAGTTTAGGATCAGCATATTGGGTATCATAAATTCCAAAAGAGTTGATGGTATGTAAGGCTGAAAAAGCAGTAGGGACAAAAACTCCTCCTTCACCTCCTTTTGTTTGCTTTCCAATAGAATCAATAATTAGTGGATCGGGAATAGCATCTTCATCTTCGTCAACATATTCTCCGTTCTCATTCGCTACTAATTTTCCTGATTTAATGCGCTCCTCTTTAGTTTTGGCTTTCTCATCACGACTTTGTTGCTGTCTTCTCGATAATTCTTTATAGTTAGCTGCCTCTGACTTCATAAAGATATCGGAATATCCGTAGAGCTCCACAAAGAACAAATACAAATTAGCGTAATTGATGCGATTCTTGCGTTCCACTAAGAAACTATTTCCTCCTTCTCGTCCGGCAAATTTACTAGTGTTTCCAACGCCACGGTTCTGCTTTCCCAAATTAACGATCAACTGTTTGTAAATCTGAAGAGAACGAGTGATAGAACCGGTGTCTTTCTTGGGAATGTGCCATTGAGGAACACGTGTTCTAACTCCTCCAGTTCCATTATTTCCACTACCACTACTATTATTCAAACCTTCTAACTCATTTGTTACTACGGCGGGCTTTTCTTTGACGATGAGCATGCGTCGACGAGGTAATTCTAAAGAAATAGGATGTTCTTCTAGAGGAAAAGCTTCAAATTGATCTAATTCGGTATTGTCGAGACCCTGCATGCGCCGAAAATCATACTTTCCACTTTGATTATTGTTTCCACTAGAATTTGCGACCCATGTTTGCTCCAGCTGTTCGAATCCCAACCAGAATCTATCTATACCATCTTTAGTAGGTTCGATCATATTGTAGTAGCGAGCTTCGATTTCTGCTTCCGTGAAGTACTGAGGTTCAAAAGCAACTGTAGCTTCTAACTCTGGAATGGCGGGAAGAAAATCGTTCCCCACGAAGAAACTAATCAGAGAGAAATCAGTAACATCGTTAGGCGCCAAGTAGTCTTTCAACAATCGTTTGCGAATATAAGTGCAATCGATATATTCAAAGCTATTCTGGAAGACATTCTTCCAAGCTTGATCTTTTAGGGCTTCTATTTCTTGTTCTGTCATATTCTGCTGTTTAACTAGAGACGCATGGACGGCAGTCTCTAATGGTTCTGGTTTCTCTACTGCCGCTGCATTCTGTTTATTGAGCTGTTTCTCCACTTCTCCTTTCTTTCTATACTTTCCACTCACACTAATATTAGTATCATCAACAGAGTTAGAATTATTGTTAGACTTAAATTGATCGTTATCTTGGAAGAAGTCTTGGTGGCGCATGAAGATAATATTTTCTGCTTTGGCTAGACTGAGAACTACTAAATCAGCATCAGCTCCTAATACTACTTGATAAGCTTTTCCCTTTCCCTTGCCATAAACAGTTCTAGCACGAGAAGATCCACTCATATCTTTCGTCATTTGATCAAACATTTTGTGTTCGCCTTCTCCTGCTTCTCTATGTCCAGAGTAAATGATATTCAATCCTGGAGGGAAGAATTTGTTATATTTCTGAGGCCAGGTTTTAGTCAAATATTCATCTAAAGCATCCATGAAAGGAGTTCCAGGAGAAATTACTACCGGATCGAAGAAATCAAGAGGAGATCCAGTAGGACGAAAACGTCTCATTCTCTGTTGTACCATTTTTGCTTTAGGAGCAACTCCATCAGCAGCAATCATGAAAACATTGACTGGTTTCACTGTCAAAAAGCAATAGATCAAGTACAATCCTAGATTGTCAAATAAAATGCTTAGACGCTGTGCTTCGGGGATACTTCTGAAGTAATTTTGGAGAATCATATCGTCTTCGGTTTTGGCTCTCCACGAGATTCCATATTTGAAGGTTCTCATAGCTATCATATGTACGGGTGAATTCAAATCAACATATAATCCTTCCACATAGGATTGCTCTGTTAAAATCATCGTTACGTACATCGCCTTGATTTCACCATTGTTACTTGCGGTGGAAGAATTATTGTCTCGCTTCTTGCTGGGACGTTTAATCTTTGTCCCTTTGGAGCCTATTGGTAGCTCAATTGTTACAGAATCTGGATATGTCTTTTTCACAAAAGATATAAAGCGTACTATTCCCATTGCTTATTATTTTTATCAGTGGGCTAATTAGAGAGTTAAATCCTTTTGTGAAGGCAATTTTATTTGGATTAAAAAATTATTTGATTTTTTGTTTTCCGAAAAATCACTCGCTTATTAGTCTAATTTATTAGATATTGAGGATGAAAGATCCCATGGGCTTGGAATAAAGAAGAATTATACTAGCAATCGTAGCCTGTAAGTTATCAATTTCATCTTTATGGAATGAGCCAGCTCTAATTTTTAACGATTTATAGATAACGGCGCATAATTCATCAACAGTATCCGCTTGATATTCGAGCGATATAAGACCGAATTTCATAATAATATCGTCTAAGTTAATCCATTCAAAAGATTCTTCTTTTACTCCGTAATCCTTTAATTCTCTCAATAATTTTCTCTTGTAGTTTTTGACGCAGGAGCAGTTTGTGACTACGTGTCGTCCCTCTACTAATTCATCTACAAAATCAGTAATAGAAGTACATTCCACACTTAATCCCATTTCATGCCTATATCTGTGATGTACTCTTTCTATTTCTTGCAAGACTAAAGAATTTATAGGTTGTCGATTGTAGGGATTCTCACGTTTCTCGAGTAAAGTAGGAAACAATCCATAGTCAAATAAATAAATCTTATCTCCTTCACGATAACTAACTATAAAATTTCGCGAAATATCGAAGATATCGTTCAACATGGTATCCTCAGTATTAGCCATTGATAATTTTCCCTCGCCTTTGAAATCGGTATAATTGGAACTTTCTAGTATGAAGTAAGACTTATTCATGGTTTTCACGTTCTCTACGAATAATTTTCGATCTGTTTCATCCTTGAATGCTTCTGATAATTTTTCTAGTGTGAGTCGAAGTTGAGAGTCGGATTCATTGGTACAAAGATGAGTTCTATAATATCCCAAAGTAGAATTATTGTTGTTGGTAACAGAAATATCATGGAAAGGAGTTTTAGTTAACTTCCAACGAGAGATAGTATAATCGCGAATAACAGATTCCTGCCATTCGATAGGAATTCTCTTCAATTGATGTTTGCACAAACGAACATCTTTACTAATAGCAAGTAAAAGTAATTCCAAACATTTAGCGTGCTTGAGTTCCTTACAGCGGTGGGTTAATTCGTCTAAGGTATCAGGTTTGATCCAATCGCTGTAGTTAAGAGTAATTCTTGCGATTGGTAGATTGAGGCATGAGATAGCACGTTCGAAATGTTCCCCAGTAAATTTGACTTCAGTAACACCCATATTATTTTTATCATTATTAGTATTTTTATCATTGGCAGTAGTTAGAATACTGTTAGATTGCATGTAGATGCATTTCAATATGTCATCTGAGGATAAGATTAATTTTCCGGAGTCGGATTTCTCTATGAGGTCAGGCATATCAAGAAAAATTCCCATTTCTTGTTTTTGAGAAGCGAGACCCAAGCGAGGTATGAGGAAATTTAAATTCGGTTCCGCTTTTTCTATTCTTTCTATTCTATCCGCCCTATCCGCATTTCCTCCTTTATCACCATTCCCTAAATTGCGTTTCAATTCCGATAACAGCTTATGTTCGGGAGTATCACGAGGACATTGACTTATCAAATGTTCAATCACTGTAACGTATCCTATATCATCTTTGTTTTGATTTATTTGGCTGCTATTAGTTTGATTATTAGTGGTTTGATTATTAGTGGTTTGATTATTAGTGGTTTGATTATTATTAGTATCGTAATCTCTGACGTCTACTATTCCTTCTATATTCTTGGGTCTGATTCGCGCTTGTATTCTTCTGGTTTTGGCATTTTGAGTTACATTAGAAGATTGAGGCGGAGAATTTTGTGGACTGGAAGTTTGAGATTTCGATTCTAATTTGATTTCCTGCTTGGATTCTTGTTTATATTCTTGCGATTTGATGAGTACAGTTTTATTGACAGGGAGATCTAATCGAGTTCGTGCTATAACCGATATCATAAGAAAAAATGTTATATAGAGAGGTATATACGGTCTATAGACTTTGAATCCAATAGCTAGAAAATGCTCGTCATTTACGTATAGATCAGTGTGGGGTTTGTATCTCATAATTATGGAGAGATAGATTCCTATCGAAGCTAACATTTCTGGAGTTTTCACTTTATTATTTCTCAGACCATTACTTAATTTATTGTTACTAGAACGATCGACGAAATTTTCGTATATAGTCTCGATAAAGAGACGAAACACATCGTCTATTTCAGATTGGTCGGAAGAATGTAACGCCGTAGTCAAGATAAAAATAGTTTCAGTGCTTACCGGACGTCCAAAGCAGTATTTGAGATTCTGAATGTGCTTTAGATTTTTCTCCTGTTGAGCTTCTTCATCTAAATCAAGCTGATTCATCTATTCAATACTTATTTGTTTTATACTTATTTGTTTTATACTTTATTTTGATGCGTTAGTATCAATCTTTATAAGTAACTCCGATGATATCTATGTTAATTTACGTGTATAAATTGTCTATAAATATGATATAGACAATTTTTCTTACGATATCGCATTTTGCACGACTATAGATTAATAATTATGGATCAGTAATTATGGATCGGTAGTTACGAATTTGACCTCTGTTGTTTCTGCTCCATTTTCAATAGTAGTTTTCGTTACCGTTATTACGTTCTCTTCGAATGATGGTATTTTTGTTTCTTGCTTAACGTGATCTGCGAAGCGTAAGAGAACATCGTTAAGAACTTCTACTGTGGATTGATTTCCATCCACGACTTCACGATATTTAACTGGCAATAATCTCTCATGAACGAAATCTTCTTCATCCTTTTCTTTATTATCTTCTTTATTCTGATTATCAATACTGGCGATTCTGGCTTTGATATCTTCTTCTGGCTCCAAATGAGCAATAGTTTCATCTTCTGTTTCGTACTCCCAGCTAATCTTTCCCAACCAATTATCCAACTTATCGTGCAATGAATTCAAATATTCAATAGGAATGCTCTTTTCTTCAGGACTGTTACGTTCATTTTTGCGAGTCAAACATACGTCGGGAGATGTTCGAAGATAGATACACCCTACTTCGATGTCATTGAATCGATCTGCTACATCGCGCAACTTGTCTAACAAAACTTCATTGTAGATCCTCCATTGAAGCATGGACAGAGCGCCATTTTCGTGCAAATTAGCGGCAAAGGTATTCCTGTCAGTTAATAACGATCTTTCCACAAAGACGATGTTTCTCAAAGGACCGATATTTCTCAAAGGACCGATATTTCTATTATTGTTTGTTTTCTCACTATTCTCATGGTTCAACAAGTTTAGAGCATTTAAAATAACCTGCCATCTGGTTCGCATAGACATCATCTGAAAAACAAAAGCATGTTGCTTTTGATCGCGGTAGAATAATTCCAAGGCATTAATTCCTTCTTCGTTAGTATAACTGGTGGTCCATTCGCGAACTGGCTCTTCGAATACAGTGTAGCCTTCCTGTTTGAGACCACGAATAAGAGTGGATTTTCCTGAAGAAATGTTACCCTCGATAAAAATCAATCGTTTCTTGCTATTATTAATAACAGCAGTTGATTCACGAGCATTTGCGATTGATTCTGTTGAATTTGATGACAATTTAAATGTTCTTTCGGTTTCGTCGAACATATCCTCAATAAATTTTCCTCCGTCGGTACTAGAACTGAATACTCCTCCCATAGTAGCTAATTTGATTAAAACAAATACTAGATGAGTTGAATTTTTGAATACCGAAACTTAAAATTTAAATCTTCAATTTTAGACAATCGAATTGGCAGATAGTGTCAAACAAAAATTAAAAACGAACGGGATTATTTTGAATTTGAATCCCAAACTAAAAGAAAAGAAGAAATCGAAATAAGAATGGCTAGTCCCGAATTCAGCAATTTCATTCAACAAACCTTATCAATCGCTCTCCCTCCAGAACAAGTAGTCGTTCTACTGACTCCCGAATGCTTGAATAGTCATTTCTTGAAGGCTTTTACGCACAAAACCTACACTCATGATAATTTAACTACTAACGATTTATCAAGTGATTCCGATGACGCTAACGGCTTACAAAATTACAACTATGAGATTCTTGAAAAGCTTGGTGATCGTACGATGAATGCATCTTTTCAAATGTGGATGTACGAGGTAATAGGACAAGAAACAAATGCTTTACAACCCTATTCTGATATCGATAAACGTTATACTGGTACCGATTATCTTAATATTCTTGCCGATAACCTAAACTTTACCAACCATGTGTTTATAAATGATGGAACGGTGACGAAGAAGATCAAGGAAGATGTTTTCGAAGCGTTTGTGGCTGCGTTGGTCTTAGCCGGAGATGAGTATATAGCTCGTGCGTATAACACTCCCGATATCGGAGTGGTTATAGCTAAACGATGGGTATATGCAGTTCTTAATCGATACTTGAGACCGAAAATTGAAGTCTCGGATGTATTTCAATATGTTGATAAGAGATCCCGAGTAAATGAAATCTGGCAGTTTAATAAGTGGACTAACGGCGCCAAGTATATAACCAACGATCCCAATCAAGCGAAACAAACTGGAAAAGAAAGAGGAAAACAACCACAAACAAAAGAAAAGAAGACCCCTAAGCCTACTCCAGTTGCCAACTCGGGAGTGATAATCGTAACCTTGAAATCTCCTAATGCGCCTAATTTACCCGACACGTGGAGAAATATCGATCTCGGCGTCGGTCAAGGAGAAACCGTAGCTTTAGCCAAAGAGGCAGCTGCCAACCAAGCCTTAATTCTCTTACAAAATAATTTCATCGAATTGAATAAGTTTAATAAGGATTTAGAATTACGTTACGAGTATCTAAGCTTGGGAAGACTCAGAAGATTACTCACTACACCTGTTATGAAGGGAGGAATCGTAATCAAAGGCGGACCAGCTCTCTACAGCAAACTAATCGCTGTTATGCTCGGTAAACATCAATATGTTGATGAAAGAGGAAATTCGATTCATGTAGAAAATGTTATCGCTCGTTCTATTCGTATCAAAGGAATTTTCTCTTTGCAGTTGCGAGTTAAAATCGATGGTTCTTGGAAGAATGAATTTCGAGGGCATGGAATTAATGATGCCGAAGCCGCCGCAGACGCAACTCAACAGTTATTACAAGCTCTCGACAGCAAATAACAGAATGAACAAAAATCTAAAACAATTTACATATATAAGCGAGCGTGAGAATTTTGTTGAACGATGGATTAAAGTGTCACGGGGCTTTGCCCCGTGACTAATTCAAGGTTAAGAAAATTACTCGAAAGCGAGCTCAAATTATAAAAACAAAAATTATAAGAACGAACTTCAAAACGAAAAATCGCAAAGGGAAAATAAAACTCTTTGCAATAAGCACAATAAATGGAATCAGTAAGCAACGATAATAATGAGACGATTGTCTCGGATGTCGATGTTGCTTTCAGGAATTTCATAGCAGCGTCTTTGGGGCCAATTCTAATCGATCAAACCTCGAACTTAATTAGTAATGAAGCATTGAATTTATACTTCAGTAAAGTCTTCGTGAATAAATCCTATACAGAATGGCAAGAAGACAACGAATGGATTTATAATCCTTTAGAGAAAATAGGAAAGAAAACCTTTGATGCTTCTTTTCAGTTGTGGTTGCACGTTGCTATCGGAAATGAACCTACTTTATTGCAAGCCTATTCCGATATCGAACAAATTTTCACCGGGGCGAGATATCTGGGCGAATTAGCAGACATATTACAATTTACGAGATATATCAATATCACCTCTGTATCTGCCAACAATAATGAGGCTGAGAATGTAGAAGTCGATGAAGCTGACGAAAAAGAAGATATAGAAGTAGAAGTAGAAATATTGAATAATGGGAAGAAATTAACCGTGTATACCGATGCTCTTAAGATGAGTATTTTTCACAGTTTTGTGGGAGCTATTGTTATGGCTGGCGACAACTACATCGTAAAAGATTTCGGTTTCGTCTTAGCCAAGAAATGGGTCAAAGCGATATTAGATATCAACTTGAAAGATAAACTAAACTTAGAGGGAATGGCGCATTATACTAATAGAGTTATGGCTCTCAATGATATCTGGTTGTTCAAGAATTGGGGATCCCCTATTTATAGACAAGTTTTTGGTTCGGAAGCTGCGAAGAAAGCACGAATTAACGGCTTCGCAGCGGTAGATTTAGTAGCTCCCAACATCGAACATTTTCCAGATCGTATTAGAGGCAAACTCATGGGAAGTGGAGTAGGGAAAAATCTCACTCAAGCTACTCTGAAGGCGGCTGAAATGGGATTCGATACCTTGGGGATTAACTACGTAGAATTCAAACAGTTAGAGGTACAATTTGATCGTTATGAACAAGAGAGATCGATGGATGACTCGTTGGTGAGACAATTACTAGCATTCGATCCTATGTTATTTAGTACTGCTATGAGATGGCTTAATGACAAAGAAAATAAAGATAAATACGATAAGCTGGCCGTTAGATACCTCAAAATATATGATCGGTATTCGACTCAGATTCGATATCAAGATGAAGAGGGTAAATGGGTGAATTTAGCCCGCGGCGAAGATAGCACGTTAAACAAAGCCCTCGCTAAAGCCTTTGGATACTTCAATCCTAAACAATCGAAAGAGAAGATAGTTACTCCTGTCGAGAATAAATGAAAATATTATTGACACTATCAATTTAGTGTCAATAAAGGGAAAATATACTAAATAATCATTCTCTAAAGTGAGCCCTTTTACTTAGAGAGCTCACGGATCTTGGCCTCGAGCTTGCGGCGACGTCGAAGCTCCTCTGCGGGGTTTTGTGTGATTCCCGACATAGGACTGTTGGAGGCTTGTGCGTATTGAGATCGGTTATTCCAGTTTACTTGGTTGTTGGCTTGAGTTTGTTGAGCCCTGGCTTGAGCAGAAAGGCCTTGATTTTGTACTGCGTTGCGTTCAGTATCACTAATAGACTTTTGTCCGTTGGGAACTCTAACTTGTTGACGTCTACGATTATTAGACAATTGACTTTGGATAGAAGAGCGAACGTTTAATTCGTCGCGATTACCTTCGCGAGTATATGTCTGTTGCTTAGGAATGTTTTGGATAGCATTCTGAGTAGAAACTGAGGTCTGGTTACGACGACCGAGAGCAGTATGCTCCATAACTACATGCTTATTCATCTCGCGATCTGCTTCCATAGCTCTCATTACTGCTTGATCGGTGCTATTGTTAATCTCGTTATGAAGATTAGTTTGACGCGCACCGACCATTTGTTGAGCCTTGTTGGCGATCTCTTCGGAACGTTTCTGCTTTGCTACTTTCATGTTTAAGTTTAGATTAATGTTAATCTGACGGTATTTGAATCTTTTAGCTTTCGGAGTTTAAAACTCGAATGTTTTATTTGCCTCCGAGTTTTATTTTTCTTCAAAAGCGCATTCGAATGAAATTACATTATACGAAAATTTTCGTATAATGTTTCTCAATTTTGCCGGTTCCAGAGCGCTTTGACGCTTCGCATTTAATACCTTCGGTCTTCGAGGTGCGAGCGTGAGATTTTATTCTAGTGACCTACGGTCACTATTACGGACGTGTCTCGTAATATTAACATGTCACAGTCCTCTGGCCGGACATGCTAAAAATACCCGAAAGCGAGCAATATAAATTATTAAAACACTGAAGTGTATATTGATTGACTGTCTATTCTAAACTCGGGATTGGTCTTAGCTTTGAGATCAGCTGCACGTTTAAAATACAAATCAGATGCTGTTACTCTTGGTTTAGGTTGATTAGCATCGGCCCAGGTATTGGGATGTTTATGAGCTGCACGTTCTACTAATTGTCTATCGTTGCCATTTTTGGCGAGGAAGCTGTTGTTGGTGTTTCCGGCGACGTTGTTACTGTTCTTAGTGGCGAAACGCTTTGATGATTTTCCCGATCTCCCGTTGGGACGAAAGATAGTAGTTTTAGGAACCACGTTAAATACTGGCTGAGGCTGCTTCTGTTCGTATTCTTGTTCCTGCTCATATTCTTGTTCCTGCTCATATTGCTCTTCGCTGAATTCTTCTTGAACATATTGCGATACAGTTCCTCTTATTCTTCCTGTCAAGGTGATATAATTGCTTGAGCTAAGATTGGAGTGAGATCGGCGGGGGGACGATGTAACCTCTCTCATCGATGACAATTTCCGAAACTTCATCTTCCTGTGAATGATTTGAGATAGAGGATCGTTGATGGTTGTGAATTTCAATATCGGAAGGAACCAGAGGTGGATTGGGACGACGCGGATTAGGTTTCAACGCTTTAGCAGTTGAAGCATTCGTATTTTTAATATTAGTATTATTGTTGTTGGGTAATTTCTTTCCTGAAGGGACGACATTCTTATTTCTCAAGGTACCGGAAGGCAAATTCGATTGATTGGTATTCGATTGATTGGTATTCGATTGATTGGTATTTGATTGATTGGATTTATTAGCAGCGTGGACTTCCATTGATCCTGGAACGAGAGCTGGATAGGGTCTTCGAGGATTAGTCTTAGGAACCAACGGTTTCGTGTTCTTCACATTTTCAACCAAGTGATCAACGTTAATTTCTTCATCATTATAATTTGCCCCTCTATTATCTTCATTATTGTTAACTTCTGCTTCTTCATTGTCTAATTCAGCGTCGTCATCTGACTCATTGCTATTATCTTCATTATCGCTCTTTCTTCCAGCACCGACTTCAAATCTTGAGAATTCTTGCTCGTTAGTGTTCGTCACTCCGATATTATTAGCGATGTTATTAATACCTTGCACGTGCTTGCGAGGAAGATCACAATCAAACTCCTTGCTAGAAAACGATCTCAAATAATTTATCTCTTCTTTCTGCGACTTAAACTTTTTAAGTTTTCTATCAGTCTTTCTCTTACGCTTCTGAGCATAATAACAGAAAACAATAATTAATAAGGCTATAACTAAGAACGTCAACGCATGCTTATTTCTCATGATCAACAAAATAATAAAAATGATGAGAATTATACGAGTGATGGCATTTAGACGTTGCTCAAGAGTCATTTCCGAGCAAGGCACGAAGATCGCTCCGCAAACGAGAACGGAAGGATCTTTCAACCAGAACTCCTCGCAGCATTCGCCATTTCCCTTATTATCGTTCTTATATCTATCCTTGTCTTTTTTACCGTCGCTGCTCCATGACATTCTCTGTATTTTTATCTTATAGTTTTATTCAACGGTTGTTTTATTTTATTAAGATGCAGGTTTTATTTTATGGTTGCAAATCGTGAAATTTTATCTTAGGAATAATTGTATCCAGGGACGAGCATTTGTCACGAATAGTCGTTAATGGATGTTGTTGAGGATAAATTACATCATAATAATTCTGTTAAAAACCGAAAAATGGACTTTTTAGGGTTACTCAACATAAAACGGCTTACCATCTTCAAATTTCACTCGAAAACGTAGACTGAATTCCGGGGAATTCGCAAATTGATATAAAGGATGAATTCGGGTCAAGAGTACGTAGGAAGCGCACAATCGCAACAAACAGTTCAAAGTCAACAGTCAATTCAGGGTCAACAAATGATGCAGCCCAATCAAATCATAGGTCAAACTAATCCAATGCAAAATCAACCAATGCAAAATAATCAACAAGCGCAAAATAATCAAATGCAACAGCAAATACAAAATCAAGATCCTAATACTCAGCAGCAACAAGTGCAAGGACAAGGTCCTCAAATTCACCATTTTGAAGCTGGTATGTACAGCGAAGTAATTCAAGTTCTATCAGAATTTAGTGGTTTCGTAATCGGAGAATTGCAGAAACCAGAACCTATGACTCATATGAAAATAGCGCAAATGTTACAATTATATATACAACACTGTTTGATGAAGGGACCGGGTGACGAAAATCCTGTAGTAGCTCCCGCTGGGACGACTTGTCAGCATCAATTTAGTCATGGCAAACGTAGCGGAGAAACCTGCAATGCACCTGCAAAATGTATGGGAGTGGACAATTTGCCACGATGTACCAGTCATAAGAAAACGAAAGGCAGAAAGTTAACCTTGACGGACAGTGGTTCAACGGAACCTGGTGCAGCAGGACAAACATTTTCCTACGCTGCTAATGCTACCAAGGGACGCACAGTAGGACAAAGTTTAACTTCCATCCAACAAGCAATAACAGATCAAATGGAGCCTGCTAAATTGCATCTCATGCAAACTCCTGATAACAGGTTCTTTCATCAAGATTCAGGTCTAGTTTTCGAGGAGCGTTATGGTCAATGGATTTGCGTCGGAGTCATGGATGGTGATAATACTCGCATGTTAACTGAACTCGACACTTACGTTTGTTATGGAAATATGTGGAAGTGGGATCCAGCACGTGTTGACAAGAAAAGCAGCGAACATGGTCATTCGTGTTTAGTCGATGGAGATCATCCACTGGTGCAATCCAGCGCAGGAAGTATCCAAAAGAAATTAGACAGTGTAATCGGCAATTCGTTATAGAGTTAGAGCTCGCTTTCGAGTATTTTTCTTACTATCGTTTCCGTATCGGCCCTGAAGGGCCGTTATCCAGAGAAACTACAAGCAACAAAAATCTCACGCTCGCCACCTCGGCCTAGACGGCCTCGGAAAATTGTAATATTGGTAAAATCAACTGAATAAAACTTAAAATAACATATCATCGATGATATGTTATTTACTACCGATGCTATTCCTCGATTCACATTCAGTTGATTTTCGAACCTTAATACTCTTAAGATAGAGAACCGATAAAGACGATTAAAAGAAAATACTAAAAACTGAAAACATAGCATTTTTCATCACTGGCGCGAATTTACTCTCTTCAATATAAAACCATTCGCAACGGTCAAAACAAAAGCTCGCGACGAAACAAAAATATTGACGAACATTTGTTAATATCTGTTAATTGCTTTGTAAGATAAATCACCTAAACAGATCCTAATACTCATGTCGAATCTTCTCGGATCATCAACATTATCCCCTTTGGGTACTCCTTCTCTTTTGACACCCGGAGTAGAATCATCGTATAGATTAGGCACACCACTCGGCCAGCAAGATTTCACTCAACAATTTCTTGCCACGCAGCAACCTATTCTATCTCAATCTACAGTGACTTCATCACAACCTACATTGCTATCGCAACAATTCACAACTGCGACGCAACCAGCATCTAATCAATCATTATTGTCTACTCTTCAATCTTCTACACTTCAATCTAGTGTTGCATCTCAGCAGTCCCCTACTAGCCAACGCTCTCCTAATTTGAGAGCTGCTGCATCTGCAAGAGCATCCTTGGCTCGCAGGAGTCTTTCTCCTCGTAGAACTCCTACTGCCGGAAGAAATGGATTGTCTGCAAATGGGTTCGCTACTGGCGCAGCTATGAGTCCTTTGGCTGCCCTAAGTGCCGATTTCCAAACTCCATCTGTAGCCAATTCTCTATCTGCTTCTTCTTATAACTCTCTGTCTAATCCTCTATCTAATTCACGACCGACGGAATCGTTAGATCAATTGTTGGAGGAGTTTGCTTCTTTGAGTCCTAATAGATCTCCTTATCCAAGTGCAAATACTACATCGCCGCAATTGTTTACTGCGTCCGTATATCCTTCACCAAACTCGCCACCATACCCTCTTGGCTTGTCTGATAATGAAAGATCTGCTTCTTCTAATGGATCAACATTGTTGGGACAACCTTCAGTAGATGAAACCAATGATGCGAATGATAACTCTTTGGAAGGATTGTTGGAACAGTTTGATCAGACGTCGTCGGTGATGTCAGCAAGAAATGCAGAGGGGGAGATTTTGGCTAATTCTACTACTGAGCAGGTTAACAATGATCAAGCAGAAGCCATGAGAATCTCTCTAGGTACAAATCAGCAACTTTATGGATTTTTCGATAAGTATGCGGAGCACGATAGCTACACTCGTAAATGCTATCTCGCTGGTCAAAGATTTTACCAGGTTTTGGCCCCTTATCCTGGCTTGGTGAAATCAGAAGCTTATATTCGCATTAACGCTCTTGCGGGCACAAAACATATCGAAATTGATAACGAATCAGGCGACGAGATTGGAGAAATTGATGAAATCTACGGATCCTTAGAAATTTCTCCTATTAAGCTCGATCCCGAGGATTTCATGGAAGCTCGTGATAATGCAAATGCCGCAGGAGAACGTTATATCATTATCAAATTCATCGTTGATATCTCTCCCGATAAAAATGATTATAGGGGTGCCGTGCATTGTAACCTCCTCTACATCGACGAGAAGAAGAGGAAGATCCATAGATTTGAGCCACTATGGGATGAGGTCTTTTCACCTATCATCGATCAACGATTGAAAGCTTTCTTTGCGCAGAATTTGCCTGGATATAAATTCAAGACTAGCAAACAGCATCCACAACAGGCCAGAACAGAAACTTGCCCATCAAAGGGGCACTGTTTAAGCTTCATTCTCAAGAAGGCTATGATTATTATCAATGACCTTCGAGATGAAGATGGTAAATTGTTGAAGTACGGAGAAGACAAAGATGTGGAAGAATTGAAGATTTTGAAATTCGCCGATGCCATCGAGAGAGAATACGATCCTATTGAAGGAGATGCACGACTTGAATCCGGGGTCGTTCTTGGTACTCAATACAATCCCTATGTTTACGATCCATACAACAATTATGGGTACGTGTATCCTCCTGCAGTATATCCAGCCCCGGTTCCAGTGGCACCAGTTTATGTTGATAATTATTCATCCGGAACTGGTGCAGGATTTCTCGGAGGACTCGCTTTGGGATCTTTAGTTGGTGGATCTACAGGATATAATCGAGGTTATAGAGGAGGATACAGCGGTGGCTATCGTGGCGGTTATTCGGGAGGAGGTGGGGGTCATTATCACGGACATTCCGGAGGAAGAAGCCATCATGGTCCTCCAGACTTCATGAGAGAGGCTGGAACTTGTCCCTCGTCAAAAAGTGAAATGGGACAGGCGCCTTGGGGTGGAAATTATGAACAAGAATTTGTTACTCCTTATGGTGGCAGATCGGAGTATGGCTGTGGTTGTACCGGATCTTCTTCAGCAAAATATGGATCACGTGGCCAATACGGTTCATACGGATACGTTTCATCAAGTTATCCTTCCGGCAAATATAAGAAGGAGAAATCCTATAATCCATCACCAAAGAAAGAAACAGATGAATACGAATATGCATTGGGAGGAGCTTCAAGAACCCGACAAACCTTTGGTCCATGGGACAAGAAAAAGAAGCCTGCCAAAGGAACCGATCATAATTACTCTAACAATGCTGATGATACCGATGATATGTCAAATGTTATGGGTGGGGCTGATCAATCTCAATTAGCCGGCACCGGAAGAGGTTGGAGAAAGGCTTACGGTCCCAATAGTCCAAATATGAGTCAACAAGAACTTGCGTTGGCACCAACACCACGAAGAAAAGGTCATGTTCGTAACAAGTTTGATTTTCTTCCAGCGGATGAATATCAACGACAAATGGCGGCTATGAAAATGCGCGGACAATATGGAGACTTCAAGGACAGTAAGCTGAATCCAGCGAATTGGTCGAGGGCTGGACAGGTCACAGGAGGAGCAGTCGCGGCAGGTGCATTAGGATTAGCCGTTGGAGCTCCAGCTCTTGGAGTTCTAGGTTTAGCGGCCCTCGGTGGTACAGCGGCCGGAATCGCAGGCCATCAACATGATAAGAAAGAATTCGCTAAGTACGAACAAGAGCAAGCTGCGAAAAATCAATCCGGACAGAATAGTCAGTATCAACAACAGCAACAATATCAAGCTCGTCAACAAGAACAACAGAGACAATATCAGCAAAATCAACAACAATATGATAGTGGAAGCGATTATGATTCAGATGATGGATCATATAGTTTCTTCTAATTCATTATTAATAATTATTAACATGTCAATAGTATGTTAATATAAAAATCGAAAAGTATTTATTTGATCTGTAAGACAATCAAATATCACATGAGATGGATGTAAATACTCTTGAATTTAGACAATGCGGAGGCAAACATGGCCCGGTGGTAAAGTCTCCTTATCCGAAAAGTAAAGTCCCCATTAAATATTTTAGAGAGGATCCGGAAAAAGAATCTACTCCTTCGCTTAAACAGTGTTGGCATTGTAGAATACACCATAGAAATTTAATGCAAAAGAAACGGGATCGTATAAAAGAAGAAAAAGAAAAACATTCGAAAACGTCCAATCCTAATACAGGTTATTGTAGCAATGCTCAACATAATAAAGAAAGATCGCTTTATGACAGAGATAAAGTACCTATAGAACTTTTCAGAAAAGTTCCGGGAAACAAAAATAGCGAGCTATTTGTAACATGTTTAGATTGTCGAACATTTAGAAATAAGAATGATGCTGCGAAATTGGAAGCGAAAAGAACCCAAGCACTTGAAAGTAATGCGCAATTATGTGCTTCTTGTAACAAAGATATAACCGGATCCAAATTGACGAATTATGATGGCTCTCATGCTAAAACGTGTGAAAAATGTCAGAAGAAATCTAGAAAATGGTCTAAAAATAGAGGCGTAATATATAATAGACTCAAATTAGAGATAATAACAAAATCGGAAGTGAGCTGTTTACGATGTAAATGTTTATATTTTAAACCGATAGGAAAAAGTCTAGCTGTTGGAATATTAAATACATATGAAAAGAATGATAAAAGATTCACCATAGTAAATAATGTAGAATATTCCGTAACAGAATTATTATCTATGAATAATAACTACAGTCTTCTAGAATTAGGTATTATTGAAATGGATCATATGACGGAACAAGAACAAAGAGATGCCGGTAGATTAAAACCCAATGATCCTTTTGTACCAAAAGTAGATTTAGTATCAAGTTTCAGATCCGAATCTAATATGAAATTAGAGGCTTTAAAATGTCAACATTTATGTATTAAATGTCATATAGAACATACTATATCCAGAGAAAAAGGGTACGTAAGTAGTGATGGTAAAGATACTAAAGAAAAATTCAAATATGTAAATGCATTGAAAGCTGTAGGGTGCGTTTCGTGTTTATATGCTAACCCAAATCTTCCACGATTCTTTGATCTGGATCATATAGATCCAGAAACCAAAGTCGATGATATTTCCGATATGACGAAAAGAACGACATATTCAATGATCCAATTGATAGAGGAATGTAAAAAATGTCGAGTGTTGTGTAAACATTGTCACAAAATACATACTAACAGACAATTCGAATCTGGTATGTTCAGAGGCGATTATGAAGAAACTAAATTATTAGACGAATTTGACGATCAGGAAGAAGTTACTGAAGAAATCATCGAACAACGAGCAGAAGGAGCATCAACACATTAAAACCCATAATCAATCACAAATTAACATCCCCATTCAAAGGATGTTAATAATCTTACATTTTCATAGCCCCCATCATCAAGGCCATCATAGCATCATTATTGCTAACGTATTTAGGAGCTTCTGCAACCCCGCCTACAATAGGCATACCTGTAATCTGAGCTTGTCTAATTTGCTCTTTCTCGCGATTCTTCTTGGTCGTAGGCAGTTGAAATGGAATTCCAGCTTTTAAGGCGTTCAATTGCTGCATTCTCAATGCAGCTAATTCGTTAACTTCCTTCGAAATATCAGGCAACGGATAGAGTTCATAGTTGTTAGTCGTCGCTGCAGAATGAATCCTCACCAGTACCATCTGAGTCACTTTCACCCCATATTTACTTTCGAGAATCATCTTGTAGGTGTTTAATTGCAACACATAATGCCAATAATTAGTATCGTATAAATGTCTGATACAAGGAGTGCTAGCATATTTCTTGTATTTAGGAGTCACGACCATGTCCTTAGTAATCTTCCAATCGAAAATACACAAAGATCCGTCTCCCAGTTTATACATCATGTCAATGGATCCGGCAATTTTCAATTCTTCATGATAGATGCGCCATTCGGTGCGATAGGGCATCATAGTCGGATTATCGTTGATGTAATTCATGAAATATTTCCATTCAACTGTATTATAGAAGCGATTAGGATCTTTAGGATCGCTCGGATTAATGATTATTTTCCCCTCTTGCCACTGTTTAACAAAATCTTGCATCAGACTGGCGTGGGTATAAGATGGTGATTTAGCAACCGCAGGATTGTTCATGAAGCATTCGAACATGTAATGTAGATCGCTACCGTATCCTGAGGCTAATCTTCCGTTATCCTCCCATCCTTTCTTGATTTCATCGTCAGTCATACCGAAGTACTTATGACTAGGTCCCCAATTCTTCCCGTTACGCATTTTCTTGATGGCATCGTCGGGATCGAAATGTTCGAAATGTTGACCGTTGTAAGTAGTCACAGATAGATAATCGCTAGAAGGCGATGAGGTTCCGTCGGCTCCGGCAATGAAATATTTATGTTTGTTAGGTTCAAAGCTAATGTTTCGGTCGCGAGGATGAGCGTTCAATACTGCTAGGACATTGTTAGCTTCGTCAACGGCATTGGTACCTACGTTTTCCACCTCCATTCAGTTTACTCTTTCTAAATTACTTTTCCTTAAGTATAAATGGGGTTTATTTATTTTGATTTTCTACTCGATTCTTTTAAACCGAAGTTGTGTTGAGTTTTCGTCGATTTGACATCCATTGACGTACCAACTCAGGATCATTCTGCGAAAACAATGCTAATTCTCGAGCCATAACAAAGCATTGGTTCTGTAACTCGTTTAATCTAGCTTCAGCTTGCTCCAATTCCTCCTCTGACATCTCTACGTTCTTCTTTAGCTTAGTTTTGATTTTAGTGGCTAGGCGATGACTTTTCTTTTCCGCTTTCGCCAGTCGATCCAAAAACAAATAAAATTTATGTCGTCGTTCCTGTAACACTAAATCTTCTTTGTCTGCTGTGTGTTTTTCTGCTATTGTTGTTACTAAATGCTGTTTCTCGTTCATTTTTCTCCATATAAGGATTTTATATTACCAAACAAAAACAAAAATCTAACTTTATTCTCCCATCCAACTCTCATTCAATAACTTAACGCGCACTTCAATATGGAAATCGTCGCTGGCACCTTTAAGAACGTAACTGCTATCGGATCTATAGTAAAAATAACATACAAAGGAAATACTAGAGAAAATAACGATGAACAAGTCAAATATTTAAATATGAGCAAATTCAACAACTGTACTATTAATAAAAACAAGCAAGATATTTCTATTTATAATGATACTCTCAAGGCGATTGTTATTCGATTCGGCGACATCGATACAGACCAATTCAATACTTACATCGCAATCTTCGAAACAGCCATCACGTTTTCCACACTGTAAAATCGATACTCATTAACAACATTTTTTCTCTCTTCTCAATTTCACTTAATCAATTTCAAGTGAAAAATAAATCAAAAATTTATCTAATAAGTCAAAGAAAAATTCTATTCGAACTTTCATCATGGAAAACCCTGAGGAAGAGCAAAATAATGAAAAAGGCAACGAAAGAATAATCGTTCCTGTTGCAGATGAATCCGCTTTGAACGAAAAGATCTTGCGGCGGACAAGGATTCTCCTGGGACAAATTCTGCGCAACAACCTCGATCTTTTCCCCGGAGAAGAAAGTGAAATCGCACAGTTTGTAGCCGCAGTCGATCTCACTGCGGTCAGAAAAGAAGTCATGGACTTAGCTAAAGTGGCTAAATTAAATCTTGTTAGTCGTCGCACCAACAAAAACGGCGTAATAGAAAAGGATATTTTCTTCGAGGATGACGAAGAGAGGAAGAAACGAAAACAAAGAGAGGCCGGAGAGCGCGAAGAAAGAAGATTAAAACACATGAAAGCTCCAATTACTAGATTGAGAATAATGTCGCATGTGATGGAAGCCGCTGCTCGTGAACGCAAGATGAAGAAGGTAGAATTATTACATGTAGAGAGCATGTTGAAAACCCCATATAATAAAGATGACATTACCATTGATGAAATTAAAGAAGAAATCAACAGAAAAGAAGGCGATAATCGTAAAGAAGGAACTAGTTTGACCAACGAGATTCTATCCCAGTGTTTGAGTAATAAGATGCTTCTCGTTGTTATTGACTCTCTCAACATCGAATACATGAAGTATATAGAATCGATTAAGAATCGTCCGCGAGAAATAGAGAAAATTATTCGTAGTGGTAGTCCCATCCTCAGCATGAAGACTTCCAATATTGTCTTCGCAGTAGACAATATCCATTTCAATCCTACTTTGAAACTAAAAATCAATACTGACGAGGAGGCACGAACGAGACTTCACAAACTCTGTCCTCTAGTTAAAGACCTTAGTTATAGAGGGTATCGTGCAGCAGGAGGATCATGTTTGTATGCGGTTCGTGGTCCTATCGGGCCTATTACAAGTACGAATAATTTAGAAGCACCGGACGACATCGATTTCTTCCCTGTAGTAACCGATCCTTTCCCTGATGCCGCTTACAACATGACTGATTTTCCCAAGAATTTAGCTTCGAGTGTAGATGTCTTGTTTGCGAAGGCCACCGTAGCTCAGCAAATTTACGAGAATTTCTTGCGTGAAGTCGATACTATCTACCAACAGAAATACGCTCCTATCTACGATTTAGTAGTATACAGAGGAGCGGATTGTACTTCTATCGGTATGGATCTCAAATCTCATATCGTAGATATTCTACATAGTGCAGATGGTAAATTTAATGTTGAAATTCTAGAAATAACATCGAAGTTTACTCAAGAAGAAAGAGAGTGTGTAGAATTAGTACGAGGAGAAGTAGGAGGATCAGATATACATAATCTCCGAGCGTGGAAATTGCAATTCATTCATCGTGCTTACGAATCCGAAGACAGAATCGTGATTGGTTTTGATCTTTATCCGTCACAAGTTTTGTACGACGGAACCCATTTCAAATGCACCCATGCGGCTAAATTCTCCATGCATAATGGAATTTTACCGGTGGACATTTCTCGAGCTAGTAAATCATGGGCGACACGATTGAAGAAATACAGCGCTGAAAAACAATTCATTTTAGCTTTTCCGGGGATGGACTACGATAAGATAATGTCCTTTACTGAATCTGGTACCGAGGCACGTAAACATCTTTTTCGTTTGCCGTGCGGATTTGGCTTACGTCGCTTACCAACGGAATCTAAACATAAAGCTTATGCGCAATTCGATTTCATCCTCGACAAAAACTTAGGCCATAATTATCCTAACTTGAAACAATTGTTGAACCATGCCGAAGAAAATGGCAAACAAGAAATATATGAAAACGATAAAGATAATACTGAAGATAACACTAAGAGTGAATCTGGATTTAACTTGAAAAACGAGGAAAGATTTATTACTAAGGAATCCGATTATAACGGGGTGTGTAATATTGAAAGTTACAAAAGTTTGCAATCTTATAATCTTAATAATTTCCTCAACATCATGTGTACCATCCTCAATCAAGATAGCAATCAGGAGTACCAAAATAATATTTTGCTTTATGTGGGGAGTCAGTCTATTAGCGATTTTCTCGCCAAGCCAGGAAAACCAGACATCCGAGAGCTATTCCTAAGGATAGCCGATATAAATTTACAACACACTCGTCAATCTATGGTCAAATTATTCGGAAGAAACAATAACCATAATGGCAACGATAACAACTCACATAGGAAAAATCTGGCGAAACTGGCCTGGTTGGAATTCTTCGACGAGAACAAAGAGAAATATAAGGAGATCGTCGAAGAGCGCTTACTCGACATTATGAATGAAATGGATAAGATTCTCGATCCTTTGTTGATTATTAAATGGAGAGTAACTAATGCTAACGGACAAGATTACGGTTCCTTCAATCCTATTTCTATCACTGCTTCGGAATTCTATCGTGATTATTCGTGTTCATACGGCTCCTATGTGGATAAAATGAAGAATGATCATTCCATGTCGAGAACAATAGGACTCTACAAATCCAAGTTTAATCATACTCAATTAAAATCAACAAAAAATAAAGATATACAAAATGCCGATGGAGAGGAACTAATCTATGATGGATTGTTATACAATGGATTTCATTGCACTCATTACGCCAAGCAAAAAGAGCTCATAATTGGGTTTTTGCATTTTAAGGATAAGGCAACACATCAAGACATGTTCAAAGATTGTTTGCTTATCAAAATTTTACCCGAATTTCTCATCAGACACATATTAGACTTTCTTTGATATAATAGATCGTCTTCGAATACTATTAACTTCAAGATCTTGAAGTTAATAAAAGAATTGACAATGAATAATTATTCAGAAGCAGATTTTTCATCTTCCTCCTCTTCGTTAATATTGTTATGATTGTCGAATTCTTCCCATAGATCTTTCCACGAATAGAAGACATGAGTAGGAGAATTTGGCCAGGGATCCTCTTCAATTCCGTTCTTCTCTAGATACGCTTCGAATTCTTCTCTCGAATCGTTGTAGGTTCTAACAATTACTTTAATCTTATGATACGCGTATCTAATCTCGAAGAAGATGCCTCGATCTTCGAGATCTCTCATTGTTAGTTCCTCTCCATTATTTTCGATCTTATACTCTTCTATTTCCTTGTCACCGATGATATTTTTTATGTCGTTAGCCAATAAGAAGACGGAACCGAAATTTTCATCTCCTTCATCTAATCCTTCCTGTTGCTTCTCAATCGACCAGTCTTCAAAAGTGAACTTAAGATGATCTTGTTGGAAGTGTTCATCAAATCCAGCATGAGCCGTTCCATAGATTCTGTTCGACAACTTTTTATCCTCAAGTTTGTTCCCGATAATGTTCTCCATCTTTAAAGTATCTTTTCTTTCTGATTACAGTCATAATCAGAAATTGTTTTTATCTTTTTCTCTTTTTTCCCTACATGAATCCTTCGAAAATCAACCTGTCAATTCACCACCAAACAGCGAGGTGATAATATTTAAACTTTTCCCTATCGTCGAATGCCAACACTATTCCAGACTTATATTTCTTTATATCATGATTACTTCGGATTCTAATTCCCGTCTCTTCCGACAACTTATTACGGAAGATGATAAAGATATCAAGTACATATTGATTCCATTTATTCATAAACTCTTCGTTCTTTGACAGAATGGAATCTTCTCTGATAATAGTTTTACGATCGAAGAGAGTTTTAATACAGGGGAATTTATTATCGCAATTTATACTCAAAGGCATAGAAATATTGGACCCGGTAACGGCAGCATCATTTAGACATAACATAGCGTAACTTACGAATTTCATTATCTGTTGGTTGTTAAACGGTACCAACAGCGATTTACTATGTTTCTCAATATATAGTTTCTCCTTCTCGAGAGATATCTTTCGAATCAAGCGCAGTTTAGCGAGATATTCAGATTCCTCGTCTTCTTCACCGTTCGTAGATTCATTTGTTTGAGTTGGACTTTTATTGTCGAGAGACTTCTTGCGTTCTTCTGAAGATCGCGATGATTTTCTCTTAGGAGAAGTACTTGGAATAGTAGGATTAATCATCTCAATTGCCATATCTATCTTTGTTACATCGCTTCCCTTTCTCCCTTTATTATTGGTTTTATTATTTGTATTCACATCTGAGATATCATCCGAAGATAATTCTATGTATCCATCTAGAATATTCATCTTTAATTTTTAATCGATTTATAATTACCTTAAATTAGAAATTATTTTGCTTGTGATCATTTAATTAACATAAAGACTATAAGTAGAAAACAATAAATTTAAACCTTAGATTTTATCTTCAAAAATCTAAAGCTCAATTATCACTGAGCGATGAACAAACTTGGTACCATAACGCAATTTTTCTCCGATAACAGAAACACTCCCGACGTATGGTTCGAATACCTGAAAAATTACAAATCTATCCCTAACAAGAGTAAAGATACAGAAAAGTTCATCGCATTGGATATGTGGTATCAAACTCTAGATCTTGGTAAAGGATATGTTACTCATTCAGAACTAATACAAATTATGGATTGGAAGTTAACTCGTGGAAAAATGAGACCCCTTCTCAACAAGATTAAAAATCTTGATCAACAAATTGTCGTTAATGCCACTGCTACTGGATTGGATCACATCAAAGACACTCTAAATATTAATACTGATGTTGGTACAATAACGGCGGCGATAAATGCGGTATGTGAACCTTTGAATGGGGTAGGACCAGCAACAGCAAGTGCCGTTTTAGCTCGATATAATTTATCTATTCCGTTTATGTCCGATGCCGGATTAATAGCTGTCGGACTAACTAATTCCAAAGGCAAACTAGATTATACGGTCGCTACTTATATCAAATATTATACTGCTATTACTAATAAGGTCAATCAGCTTAATCAAATCAATATTCAAGGCATTAATAATCAGAATATTATTGTTCAAAACAACTACGTATGGACTGCATGGGCGGTAGAACTCGTTCTGCATATGGTTTATTCTCATTCACAAGTAGCTATGAAATAATTCTACCTTTATAATTGCATTTATCTTTAGAATATTAAAGATAAATAAGAAATCAACATTATTTTAACCTATGATGTCGAAGTCCGCATACACCAGATTGTGCGAAGAGGCGCTAATTGCGTCGTCCCTTCCCCAACTTTTATAAGACAGTAATTTGAACTGGATGTTATCGCCACGATACAAAATACGATCGGTATGACTTGGTTCTTCGATTACTTCCCTCTTCTTTCCGAAAAATCCTCTGCGTCTGGTTTTTCCCGTCTGCTGAATATAGCAACTAGGATCATAATTAGAATCGCTAGTTTCACGACATTTAGGAACTACTCCGTCAACACTGGTTCTTAATTTATACGTAGGAGGAAATTTAGTAACATCGGCTTCTACGAAACTTCTAAAAGTACGTTTATCGCCAGAGATGTCAGACATGGCATAAGCTAATTGATCTCGTACAGGAACTCCTCTTTCCGTGATAGGAGTATTATCACGAAAGTTAAAGTCTCCTGCGAAGACTGATACTCGTTGTTGAACTCCTTGATCGACTAATTTCTCGTAGACACGACGAAAGGATTTATCTACGGCTTTGATACGTTCGGAATAGCCGAAATCGTCTTGAGAGGTATCGACCGGTAAATGAGCGCTCATAAGAATAAATTGAAATCCAGCGTTGGAAGCGTCTTTACGTGTCACCAAAGAAATGCCGACAGTAGACTTAGTACAAAAGACGGTTCTAGACAGACATGTGTCGGCCTTGGCAATATCGTATTGAATATTACGAGCCTTCTTGATAAAGAGGAAAGCCTTCACGGCAAAGGATCCTATTTTTCCTACCGTCGGTGGACCAATAACCGCATTCGAAACTGAAACATAAGCATCAGCTAAAGCAGCTTCTACTGTTTGACCAAATTTTCCATAGCTACCAGCTGAATCTTCTTGAAGACAAATCCCAAGAATGTCGAAATCTCTCTTGGAGATTATCTCCCAGGAACGAATCAATTCTTTCTGCCATTCATCTTGGGTAAGTTTAGCATCGCCCATATTCCAGGTCAGAATTTTGACTCGTAAGCTGCCTTTGGCTTGCACGGCTCCATCCGCATTCCCTCTTCCCAAATTCATTTCGTGTGAAATAAGTAGTATTTTATTGTAAGAAAAATAAAATTCTGCCGTCGGGGGCTCCAATCAAAAAATAAAACTTCAATCGAAAATATCTCACCTCGATAATGAAAGTAGCTAGCAGAAATACATTCGAAATCGATCAGATATTCAATGCTCTAGTAAACGACGATCTAAATCTATTGAAAAAATATCTAACTCCAGAAAACATGAACACCCTTATAGACGATAATTTTGCTGAATATGATATCAACAATAAGTTTACTGCGGCATATGCCGCAGTAAACTTTGCAAGATGGAATTGCTTAGTTTACATACTTGGGATGGGAGCTGATCCCAACATAATCTCTGAAAGAGATAGTTCATGTCTGAGTTCAGCCATTATGCATGAAAATCTAGATTACGCGAGAATACTTTTGGATGCGGGAGCGATAGTAGATTCTGCCGATGAAAAAGGATTGACGTCTTTACATGAGGCAATTCGATATTCGGGTTACGATGCTGCTTACTTATTGATAGACCGCGGAGCAAAATTATCCAATGTCAGATTGGATAGTCAGCGTAGAATATCGCACCTCGTCGATAATCCTCCAAGAGAAATACCTGAGTGGATCAATATTTTCATCAATGCTCGAAACAAATGTAGAAAAACATCTTTACTTATGATAGGAATCCATAAAAATAAACTCACAACGGTAACCTCGAAGCAGGATGTCAACGTTTTACGATTAATTAGTAAACATATATGGAGTACGAGAATTACTGATGAGTGGTCTGCTGCTCCTCTTAAACGGGGAAAAATAGTGCGAATTAAAAAGAAGAAAGAGGTAGCGAGGAAAGCTGCGAGACGAGGAAGAGGAGCCATAGGAGGACATATACATCCCAATTAAGAAAATTGTTAAAGTTTAAAAGTGAAAATCATTCACTTTTAAACTCAAATACTAAAACTACTATCATGAAATCCAAAAAGAATCTCCGTAAGATGTTAGACCGTGATATCCAGAAGCAAAAAGAAATTCATGAAATATCGCTG
>Ga0206941_10032_pt2 | contig 38957 bp, 32 predicted proteins | sample Alteio_BWOrgHeat_9_FD_153251 | JGI IMG/M metagenome (GOLD analysis project Ga0206941, IMG submission 153251) | Enriched cells from forest soil in Barre Woods Harvard Forest LTER site, Petersham, Massachusetts, United States -... | ecosystem: Environmental > Terrestrial > Soil > Temperate forest >...
TCACGCCGTCATCGCGCAGCGTATTGCAGAAGCTCCAAACCTTGGTGACGATGGGCGCTGTTGACGGTGTCATGCGGCGGTTACAAAGAGATTGTCGACCTGAAACGCATTTACCGGGTAAGCGGCATGGCGCTGCTCATGCGCCTGAAACAAATAGATGTCATCAGCGAATCGACCCTCGTCTATGCATTCCAGACAATCGCCCGGGGCTGGCGCACCCAGGAACCCGAGGAGCTCGAGAAAACTGGTGAGCGTGGTCAGCGGGAGCGAGCACTCCGTTTCGAGCGTTTGTGCTATCGCGCGCTCGCGGAGAAACTAATTTCGTTGCCGAAGGCCGCCGAACTCCTCCGGTTGCCCGCCTCCGAGGTTGAGGTCGGACTGAAGGGGCCGCAGAGCGCCGATGCGCATAGTAATTAGTGACAGCAGCTGCCTCATTGATCTCCGAAAAGCATCGCTTCTGGATGCCCTGCTTACGCTGCCGTATGAATTCCTGATACCCAATACCCTTTTTGACGAAGAGCTTATCGCCGCGGGCTCCAGGTAGTCGACCTTCCAGGCGAACGGGTCCTTCGCGCGCGGGCCGTCGTACGCAAATTCCCGAAACTCTCGGTTCATGACGGTTTCGCCTTCGCGCTCGCTGAGAACCACCCTGGCTGCATATTGCTGACTGGCGACAATGAACTGCGGACGCTCGCGAGCCAGAGCCACATGGAAGTCCACGGCATCTTGTGGGTAATCGATGAAATGCACCGCAACAAGATCAAGTCGGCGGCAGCGCTGCTCGCCGTATTGCAGACTTTTTCTGCGGACCCGGCCGTCCGCCTCCCACGAAAAGAACTGGCCGCCATCATTAAGCTTTACGCAAGCCTTAAGTAAACGCAAGATCGCGGTGTAGGGGAGATCAATGACTGCAAAGAAGAAATCAGGGGGTAAGACAGCCGCTTATCCAGGGTCTCTGCTCTCGCCGGCAGCCATGGGCGGCATCATCGCGGGCGAGGGGTTCGACTTTCAAACGCGCTACGCAGTGTGTGGAATTCCTCGTTGGCTGCTCGAAGAGGCGTTCTATCAGCTTCTATTTGAGGGTACTGGCGACATAGATATCCGCTACATAGAGGACGGAAAATCGTCACGGACGCACATCCAGGTTAAGGACCATGACGTCCAGCCGGGCGAGCTAAAAGCAGTGCTTGAGCAGTTTAGTACTATCGATGCCGAAAAGCCTGGCACCTATAAATGGTTCACTATCGTCTGCCCTTCGCTGTCTCCCACTCTCAGACCCATCGAGGCGGGTCTTGCTCGCTTTCGCGGCGCGCAGGCGTTTTACGATGACGATCCGGGCGCTCTCGAACCGACGAAACAGGAGCTGGACGAGCGATTGCGAGGTTTAGGCCTAGATGACTATATCGATTTCATCCACTCCAAGCTTCTGTTCGACGTGGGCCATGGCGATATGCATCACGACGACCGAGCTGTAGCTCATTTCGTCGACCGCCTACTTAGCCATCCCGACTATGCCGAAAAAGTCCGCGCAATGGTTCTGCCGGCATTTTCAGAGACGATGCGTATGATTGGGGCCCGCAAAGGCAATGTCATTGACAGGGCCGAGATGGAGAAGATCCTTGCGGATGCAGTCACTGCCGGCATTGCATCCGAGAAAAAGATTACCCTCTGGCTTCAGAACTGGACCAGCGAGACATTCGACGTGCCTGCCGACTATTCGCTGGATTGGTCTTCACAGTTCAACCGTCCTACGCGTGGGGTACCCTCGTCAGAGCAATGGGACAAGAAGCTTATTCCCCAGTTGGAAGCGGTCAAAAAGGAGATCTTGAAAGGACGGAAGGAGCGTCTCATTCAATTTCGCGGCAAATGCGCTTTATCCTCCGGTGTCGCGCTGGGCGCCGTCTTCCCCACCGTAGGAGGTTGGGCCTTTGAAATACCCCAGCCGCCTGCGAAAGAACATTGGAGGTCAGACGCTTCACCGACACATCCATACGAAATGACTGTAGAGGAGCTTGAGGGCAATCCGGATGGAACCGACATCGTTCTTGGCCTGAATATCAGAGGGGACGGCCGCCAAGACGTGGTGAAGTACGTAGAGAGTACGGGACATCTGCCCAAGAAATACGTTTTCATTTCGCCGCCATTACAGGGTGCGCAGTCGATCCGCGGGGCTGGGGACGCGGTTGCTTTCGCGCGAGCTGTTCGTGAAAATCTCGGTCAGATCTTAAAAGCGTACAACCTGCGCAAAACTCGCCTCTTTTTCTACGGCCCATTTGCTCTCGCAGTGTTCCTTGGCCAACATCTCACCTCGGTCGGTGAAATTCAACTGTTTGAATATAAGGACCCGGGCTATGTACCTAGTTGTTCGTTAAGAACGTAATAAAGAGTGAAGCAGGCCGGAGGATTCAATTATGTCAGCAAGCATTGGTGATCGGCCGATGAATGCCTCTTGCTGCGAACCGCTCAGGTCGGATTACTAAAAACTCCCAGGCTGGGTCGCATGTATTCGTTCGCCGATGATGCTTTCGAGAAACTGTTCCGGTAGCACTCGTTCAAAAACACCGAGTGCATTTTTTACCAATGACAGATGCTCATCCCAGTCTCCGCCCTCGACTCGGCGCCAGGCGCTGGGCATATAGCGCACCAGAATTGATAGCGAATACAGGATAATCATCGCTACCGTCCGAAATTCGGACATGCCTGCAATAACCGGAAGGATTAATGTGGAGCCGCTTTTGAAGGGACTGTGATGCACCGGAAGCACCTCGAACCAGAATGCACGTCCCGCATGATCGACGCGCGCGCGGAACGCGCCTCCGCGTTCCGCGTCTACTTCAATGGATGTGATTTCAGTGATGGGCCAGCTGGTCGCACGGACCTGCGCCTCTAAAATGCGGCCGGACGCGTCCAGGAGCTGGATGTAGGTACTTCCAATCTGTCTGCTCTGCCCAAAGCCCGGCCCCGCTTTGTTGTCCTCCAGTTTAGGCAACACTGAAATCCACGACGGCGCGGTTGGAAACACTTCAAGAAAAAGATCACCCAGTTCAGGCAGCGCCCCGAGCAACTCACGTAGTGTCGTAACTGTGCCCGCAGGTTTCTTTTCCAGGTCACTTTGAGTTTTCGCTTTTTCCTTGGGATACACGCTCGTGTCGTGACCTAGAAACGTTGCCCAGCGCGGAAAAAAGCCGGTTGCAATGACGCCAACGTTCAGCCCTCCGAAATCTCCGATCCCCGAGGGCAGCACGTACAGTCCGTGCCCGTACTTGGTCATCCCCTCAACTTCATCAAGATCGACGGGGCCTTTAGGAGCTGCTAACATCTCCGCAAAAGCCAATGCCATAGAACCATAGTAGAGAGTCAAAATGCGTTTGTTGAGGCTCTCAAACGGCACTCCGCGAAAATAATCAGATGCATTTCGCAATGCAAACGCGACGCCCTCCGCCTTTTTTCTGATGGTTTCCGTCGTCAAGTCAACTGACTCCTCCTTTGCCCGCCGCAAAATCAGCTTTTCCGCGAGTGTGACGCTGGCGAATTGATCCAACCGTGACCAGATACCAGCGAGAGGATTTTCTCCGGTGATGCGACGGACTCGACGGGGCCGCGCCGGCGGTAACGGCAGATTCGTGTCGGGTGTCAACTCCTTGTTCCATGCGACGAGTACCGGGAAAAAATCGCCGACAGGCGTCACTGGTTTAGTAATGCCGCGAGTGAAGCTCTCGATATGATAGAGGGCTCCATTGGTAAAAATGTGATCGACCGCCGCGTCAAGGACTTTGTAGTGTTTGTTGTCGGTCGCCGACGTATACAACAGCGCCACTCGCCGAGTGACAGCTGCTTTCTTGGCTTCGACAATGAGATATTCACCGGACGTGTCTTCGGAACTCACGACGGTGTCCCAGCCATGAGTGCGGAACGGTTTGAGCAATTGTTGGTCGGCGGCCTCGCGGAGAATCTTCATCCGCTGCTCCATTCCTTGTCCTCCCATCCGGCCGATCCTTTCAATCCTTCAGTAAATTTTAGTTGCCATAAAAGCGCGGATCAATACTTCACATGGAATGTCGGGCTGTCCTCCGGCCTAGTCTTGCGCCGGTCATACAGCCGGGTGGTCGAGACATTCGCATGGCCGAGCCACTCCTGCACTTTGGCGATGTCCGCCTCGTTAGAGAGCGCATTTGTCGCTGCGGTCGCCCGCATCGAGTGTACACAGACGCCCACCGCTTCCGCCGTGATGCCGGTGAGTTTCGCATATTTCATGACGATGTTGCGGTAGATAGACCCCGGATCGAGGTGCTTATCCAGCGTGCCAGTCCGGTTGTTTGACACAGGCCGGAAGAGAGGAGAGTCCAGGTTTTCGTGGCTCACCGCCCCGCCGTGTTTCCCCATTTCGAGGTATTCGCCGATCAGGCGCAGCACCATCGGGTGAACGGGAACAAATCGGATCCTGTCACGTTTACCCTTCACTCGGAAATGCATAACGCCCTGACGGCTGTGCACATCGCGCAGACGCAGCAGGCACAACTCCTCGCGGCGGATGCCATGATAGAGCAGGGTGGCGAGTATCGCTCGATCCCTTACGCCCTTCAGCGTGTCCGGGGCAGGGGCCTCCAGCAGTCGCCGGACCTGCGCGTCACCGAGCGCCGGCGTACTGCCCTCATTGTTGTTGGAGGCCGGCCGCTTAACTCCGTCCACCGGATTGCCGAGGACGGCGTTGCGCTCACAGAGATAATCGAACAGCGAGGAAAGCGCCGAGAGCTTGCGGCGGATGCTTGTTGGAGCGAGGCTCCGGGCCGCTATGTCTTTGCGCCAGGCGATCACATGCGCGCGCGTCACAGTGCGCAGCGCGCTGTGATCTTTCAGATTGGTGAAGGTGATGAATTCCGCAACATCGACCTTATAGGCGCGCCGCGTCTTGGCATTGGTGATGTTGGCCAGCCATTCCAGCTCGGGAGGAATATCGCTCAGCTGAGCGAACTGAGCGGGATTTAAACCAGCCTGACCTGTTATGACCAATTCGCCGGTCATGCGTAGTAATGCTTGATGTCGTCCTGTTTAAGCAAAAAGATATCTGTCCGGAACTGTCCGGTCCAGGCCCAGAGCAGCAGATCGGCGTCAGCATTGAAATCCGCTATGATGTCGTCTTTATCGCTGCGGGTTCTACCGTACATGGCATCGCCCGAGGCTTTCACTAAAATGAGTGTCGTATGGTCAGCCGTGCGAATTTTGAAAGGCGGTCTGCTTTCATCTGTAATACGGCAGAAGTTTTTAGGGTTAAACTGCACGACTTGCCCAAAGATGTTATGCCACCGGCTTCTAACTCGATAATGTATTTTATCGAGTTAGAAAGTCAAGGGAAGGGTGAGATTCTGTGTAATCTTCATCGGTAAATGTCACCTACGGAACAGCTACGAAGCCAAGATACACGACGCTGGGTGACAGATAGCGATCAAGAAATAGTGACATTTACCGATCAAGATTACATGAGATTCTGTTATTGCACCACGTGAAGCCAGTCAGGCCTGCACAAATGAATAATTTCGATCAAAACGGAAACCACTCCCAAGCTTGAAGGAAAGATCACTTCTATTAGAGTTGTCCTTCTCCGGTATCTACTTAAATCGCTTATTACCGCAAGTGCATCTTGGGTTTCCTGTATCGACATGAGTGTTCTCTCATTAAAACGGTTTATCAATTCATCAGCTTTTGCTTCGTATTCCGCCTCCTTCTCTTCGGAAATCTTGTTCCTCTCCTGTCTTTGGCGTTCGTGAATACTCGCCGCGCGCAACGCTTCCGCTCGGGTCGTATCCAGTTCATCGACTCTCTTTTTCTCATCTTCGGTCAGGGCAATGTCTTGCTGAATTAATTCGCTATAGAGCTGTGGCCATTCCACGTAATCGGGTTCAACCCTCTTGCGAGCACCGGCTAGTATCCGCGCGATTTCTCCTTCGATCTGCATGACCGGCGAGGCATACTTTCGTATCTCTTCAATAATATCGGGCGGATCATATAGCCTTGACGTGAATTCTTCATGAGCCCGTTCGCGTAATTGTTGGCTCTGAGCCAAAACCATTTCAATTTCGGTCGAGCGATCAGCTTCTTCTTCCTTGGAAATGAAATACCGCACAAAGCGAGGATGAGCTGTCTTGGTTTTCAGTAACTCCCTCTTCTGATCCTGTTTCGCGCTAAGAATAAACGTCAGCAAGTAGTAGGAGGCACACACGGACGTGACTATTCCCGCATAATTTTCAGCACCTTTCTTGACACCCAATTTCGATCCCGGCATTGAGATATCTTTCACCTCAAATATTGACAAGGCGAGCAATATCGTGATGATTGAAAAGATCAGCAAAAGAGTTTGCTTGTTCCGGGTTACCCTCGAAAAGGGATTCCGGTTTAGTCGCGCCGCCTGACGATACACCTCGATCACGGAAACATCTGGTTTTGGGTTCGTTTTAACTCCGGGCTCAGCAGAACCATTCATACCGTTTGCCTCCATCTGAAGTGGAGTTAGTATAAGCTGGTCCTCTGGATCTCCCGCTCAAAATGGAGATCGGGCGAGGATTCATGGCTCCTTCGGCGTCGCCTTCCACGTGCCGGCCGCGAACACATTTCCGTTCATGGACCAGATCACCGATCCGGACGCGGTGCCATCCGACAGCAGCGCGCCATGGTAGATCGCGGTGATGCCAGGTATTCCGGTGACGTCGACCCGGTTCATCGTCACCTTGCCGCCGTCGCGCTCGCAGGTGACGGTGCCGGTGGCCGGAGGCGTCTGGGGAGAGGTTCCGTTCCATACACCCGTCCAGGCCGCGTCATATTTCCCGTCCTTCCAGGTAAGCATCCCGCAATTTCGCAGGTTAAACGGGTTGGGTACCGGCTCCTCGCAGATCTCAATCCGATCGGCGATCGGTTGGCCCGGGGCGATGGGCACTTCCGGGGCGGCCGGCGCCATGATGAACGTCGCCGTCCACGTCCCCTTGAATTTCGGCCAATGCGGATGAAACCAGGTCGCGGTCCCCGAGGCCGTATTGCCCACGACCGTCCCCTGGTAGGTCCCGCTGCCTTCGGTGCCCACGCTGTCGATCCGCGTGAGTGTCACGCTGTTTCCCACGCGCAGCATGGTCATGGTGCCAACGCCGCCGGTGTCCACCGGCGTCTCTCCCGGGCCGATCAGTGGCAAAAAGGTCGCGTCGTAGTTCTGTCCGTTCCAGATGAGCCTCCCGCAATTGTGATAGCTGAGGATGCCTACCTTGGCGACTTCACAGAGCTCGATACGCACCGGCACGGCGGGATCGGCAACCGGACTGTTTGATTGCGCTACCGCCGAATCAACGCAGGCTGGAATAAGCAGGAGCAGGCCCACCCTGCCCCAATGGAAATAGTTCACGGCACACCTCCTTGAAGGGCGCATGTCTAAAAAACGAAGAGGCGGCCGGCCAGCGGCCCGGAGTAAAGGAATCCCTGTCGAAGTCTCGCCCGCCGACCGGGTAACCGGGCTCTGCGCCACCATCATTGGGGTAAATGCCCACGAGATCCGTAACAGGCGAGCCGTTCATCATCCGCCGGAAACACCCGTCGGATACCCCTTGAATTGGATCTATGATGCTTGAAGTTGATTATAAAAATCAACTATTTGGTTATAGTATTCATATAATTGCGGTTGCGCGCTTCCCCATGCTAGGGTCGAGCGTTGATTACCGGCAGACAGCTGCGGGCCGCTCGTGCGCTGATGGGATGGGAGCAGGCGGAGCTTGCCCGCCGCGCGCGCGTCGCCATTGGCACGATCCGCCGCATGGAATCCTTCGAGCGCGAAATAGGCTCCCGCACCTCGACACTGTCCCAGGTTCTCTCCACGCTCGAGCGCGCGGGCATCGAGTTCCTGAATGGCGGCAGCCCCGGTGTCAGGCTGCATCCGGTCCCGGTGCCCGAACGGCGCAGGAAAGCAACCGCCGCCGCGTTATGATCATCTGCTGCGTTCGACCCTGATTCCCCCTAAGGAGGGTTCGCATGCCGGCGACGCATCCGGATCATTGGACTTTCACCCATCGCCTGAACCCGGACGGAAGCTTTTCGTCCGTCTGCCCGGTCTGCTTTGAACGGTTGGCCGCGAGGACACCGAGCTAGATCTCCTGCGGGCCGAGCATTCCCATGCGTGCGATCCCGACAGCCTCGGAAAGCTCGCGTATTTTCGAGCCCCGCCCAGGATTGACGCGCAGCATCGCAATTAAGTCACACCGATAACGACGAAGCAAACCCGCGCTTTCAAAAGAGCGCCGTAGGGTTTGCGCAGTCGCATTGGCGCCAAGGCAGTTGAGGTCAACCGCGATCTCAGTTCCTCGGGCGGAGATTGAAAAGAGCGCGCTCATTTGGATTGTCCAGGGACAGATCCAGGTGCGCCAGCACTGCCTTACTAAGCTCAGCTTCCGGAGCCACGTCCAGGATTTCCAGCATCTCGTCGCCGAGAATAATCCTCCTGTCATCATCGGCCGTAAGGAGGCCTCCCTCATATTCTTTGTCTATCTCGCTCTTCATAAATCCACTCCTTCGCTAATTCGCGCCCAAGAATCAATCGTTGAATTTATATAGGTGATTCAGTATCTCCGCCGCGATCTCCGGTCCCCAATTCTCGAGCGCCGTATCGCGCCGCCGGCCTTTCAGATGCTCATCGCTCTCACGCCTGAGTACTTCGCGAAGATGTGGAACGGCGCTCCGCTCGCGCGCCGCTTCAATCGTCTCTTCCTCGTCATAAGGTTCCGGCTTGCCGGTCATCCAATCCTCCGCTGAAATCCCGATTCGCCCGAGCCTACCCGCTCCATCAAAAAAGTAAACGGCAATTTCCAGCTCCCTGGTTCCCGCATCTTGCTTTTCCGATCCGCCTCCCTTCCACCCTGCTCGATCTGTACCCCGCGTAGCGCCTCCGCCTCACTCGCCATGCCGTTCTGAAGGCCCGGTTGTCCGAACCGTGATGCCGGAAGACTGACCGGGCGCGGCGTCCCGTCAACGGCGCTGCCCGCTCCATTCGCTTGCGCTCCCGTGTTGGCCGTTTCCCGGCGAGGCCGGTGACGCGCCGCCTCCTTTAGCCCCCGGTCCTTCTGTCTCCGGCGGTTCGGAATCAACCGGACCCGACAAGGAGAACCGGACATGGCAAGCGAGAAGCAGGACGTTTACACACGCGTGACCAACAAGATCGTCGCCGACCTCGAGAACGGCGTCCGCACCTGGATGAAGCCGTGGAATGCGGGAAACACGGCGGGGCGCATCACAAGGCCATTACGGCATAATGGCGTGCCCTATTCCGGCATCAATATCCTGATGCTGTGGGCCGAGGCGATCGCCCAGGGCTTTGGCTCTCCCATGTGGATGACCTTCAAGCAGGCAAAAAAACTTAAGGCGCATGTCCGCAAGGACGAGACAGGCTCCCTCGTCGTAAAGGCGGATTCCATCACACGCACCGAAGAAGACGACAACGGCGAAGAAACCGAGCGCGAGATTCACTATATGAAGGGCTACACGGTGTTCAACGTCGAGCAGATTGACGGCCTGCCTGAGCACTACTATACGAAGCCGGAAGTTCAGAACACGACCGTCGAGCGCATCGCGCACGCCGAAGCATTCTTCGCAGCGACGAAAGCCGATGTACGTTACCGCGGCGATCGCGCGTTCTACAGCCTGGACAGCGACTACATCCAGATGCCCGTCATTGAGGCCTTCCGCGACGCTGAAAGCTTCTATGCCACGCTCGCGCATGAGTCAGCGCACTGGACCCGGCATCCTTCCCGTCTTGACCGCAGCTTCGGCCGCAAGTCCTGGGGCGATGAAGGCTATGCGAGAGAGGAGCTGGTCGCGGAACTGGCAAGTGCGTTCCTCTGCGCGGACTTAAGCATCACGCCGGAAGTGCGTGACGATCACGCCGCGTATATCGCCGATTGGCTGACCGTGCTGCAGAACGACAAGCGCGCGATCTTCAGCGCCGCCGCGCACGCGCAGAAGGCCGTGGATTTTCTCCACGGCCGCAACCTAAAAAACGAGAACCACGCCGCTTAACTGCCAGGATTGCAATTCTGGCATTACATTTTTGGTGGCAAAAATGAAAACCTCAAGTGACTCCCATCGAATGACTTATGTGATTACAAGTTCCTTGCCACCGAATATACACGACATTTTTTCTTGACAATTATCCAAAGGCTTCGGCATCATCCCTCCCCATCGAAGGTTCAGGCCTTCCGGATCAGGCTCCAATGCTCTCCCGCACGCCGGCTAAGAGCTGAATCTTCTCACTCGCTCGATCACCCGTTTTCGCGACTACACAACCCAGTCGTTGAAAAGTTAAGTCCATTTGCGCCCTGGCGCTCTGCGCGGCTTTATGCCGATCGGGGGATGAATTCGCACGACTTTATCGTACCGTTGACTGGCGTTCCCACCAGTCATTCAGCAAGAAAGATAAACCGATACCGGAGGCGCACGTGATTCGTCTTCAAACTTGGCGGAATTCTGTCTTTCTGCTTCGCATTTTCGATAGGTTTTGTGTGAACGCCCGGTCGTTCGCAGGCATCAGCGGGCCCTATTCCCGCTACTGGTGGCTTCTTTTCTTAGTGCTGATCGGCCCTGTGGCTCGCGCCAAGGTGATTAGTGCGATACCCGGAATGCAAACATTCGCTTACGGGGTATGGTTTTTCGATAACTGCACCACATCGGCGGGACTTGGGACTCTCGTAGTCAATATCCAACCCAAGTATGGCGTTGCAACGGTGGGAACGGGAAGCGGCCCTATTCCGGGTTGCCCGGCGGGAAGTCCATCCCTGCCCTTGGCTGAATCCTTCTACACGATGAATAACGCCACTCCGCCGCCGACCTACGATTACTTCCAGCTGGAATTCTTCCTCAATGGCAAGGACTACGGGCCTGTAGACATCTATGTCCTAAATGGCAACATCGTCGGCAAAGAGCTGGGTGGAATCAACACGCCTAACAAACACATGCCCGGCGAGCCCATCGACATCGCGTCGGGAAATGTCTATTACTCGGTCACCGACTATACGACGTCCGGCCAAAACCCTCTTGCGTACACCCGTTACTACAACAGCCTGGGCAACCTCCCGACTCAGCTTCCCATTCTTGTGGCGAGCGACCTCTCGTCCACCCGCGCGATCGAAGCGGGGGGTAATTGGCGATCGAATTACGACCGCTACCTGAAAACGCCCTCCCCGACGACGGTGATCGCAGAGCGACCGGACGGCCAACAGCTCACCTTCACACTCAACGGCTCGACCTGGACTCCTGATACGGACATTGATATGACGCTGACTGAGAGCGGTAATCAATGGACGCTCACCGACAGTAGCGACACCGTTGAGAGCTATAGCACGGTACCCGTAATGGCGGGTTATTCACCTCTCTCGGCCTACGCGCGACTCGACTCCATCACCTCGCGCAACGGCTACACGCAAAACCTCACCTATAGCGGCGGAGTACTGTCGAAAGTCACCGACTCCTATGGCCGCTCACTCGATTTTGCCTACAGCAACGGCCAGTTGGAAACGGTCACGACCCCCGATGGACTCGTCATCTCGTTTGCGTATACTACGCTTCCTTCCGCGGAGGGAATCCAGCTTACCAGCGTTACCTATTCCACCACGCCTCAAACCAGCCAGACCTATCAATACGGGGCGAGTGGTGTTCCTTTCGCATTGACCGGCATCATTGACGAGGACGGAAACAACTATGCGTCCTGGACCTATGACGGATATGGGCGTGGTTTGACGAGCCACCTTGGCGCCGGTGCTAACGCCACGACCTTTGTTTACACCAGCGACACCAGCCATGCCGTGACAAATGCCCTGGGTGTCACCGATACCTACACATTCACGACTCTCCAGACGATCCCTAAGGTTGTTCAGATCGACCGTGCCGCAACCAGCAATACCGCAGCGGCAACAGAGAAATTCACTTATGACAGTAATGGCTATGTCGCGAGCGAAACGGACTGGAACGGCAACCTTATCAATTTCACCAACAACGCTCATGGTCTTCCCACGACCATCGATGAAGCCGCCGGCTCGAATGTTGCCCGCACCACGACGGTTGCATACGACTCCATATGGGCGCATCTGCCGGCGAGCATCGTAACTCCCGGCGTAACAGCCTCCTTCACCTATGACAGCCATGGGGAGCTGTTGACCAGGGTACTGACGGATACGACATCGACAACAACACCCTACTCCACAAGCGGCCAAACCCGCACATGGACAAATACCTGGTCCAATTACCTTCTGGCTTCGGCTCAGACACCGAACGGGAATAAAACTCAATTCGGTTACGATGGCAGCGGAGCGCTCACGTCTGTTACAGATGCCCTCAACCACGTCACCCAGATCATCACGCATACCGCCGGCGGACTGCCCGAAACAATCATCGATCCGAACGGCGTGACGACAACACGCACCTATGACGCGCGCCAGCGTGTCATCAGCAGCACCGTCACCGGCAGCACCGGAACATATAAGACCAATTGGTCCTACGACGATGCGGGCAACCTTATTCAGACCATATTGCCCGATACTTCGTTCCTCGCCAACAATTTCGATGCGGCTCACCGCCTCACGGCCATTACCGACGCGGATGGGAACTACATCAAGTACACGCTTGACGCCTTGGGCGACCGGACCCAAAGCGGCATCTTCAACCGGTTCGGCACAGAGACCTGGCAGCGCTCCGGCACCTTCGATTCGCTCGGGCGCGAGTTGGTGGAAACCGCGGGCGCAGGCCAGACGAGCACGCGAACTTACGACGCGAACAGCAACGTTCTTACCCTCACGGACGGGCAAAGCCACTCGACAACGAACGCGTATGACTCGCTCAACCGCCTGACTTCGAGCGCAGACGCTAACGGCGGCGTAACGACTCCGGCTTACGATAGCCACGATAGGGTAGTCAGTGTCACGGATGCCAATGGCAATACTACCTCTTACGTGCGCGATGGATTTGGCGACGTGCTCCAACAGACGAGCCTGGATTCCGGCACAGCCGTCTTCCACTATGACGGGGACACCAACCTGATTAGCAAGACCGATGCGCTTGGCATTACCACGAATCAGACATTCGATGCGTTGGACCGGCCACTCACCACCACCTATTCCTCTGACGCGACTGAGAACGTCGCTTACACCTACGATCAGACTGCGTCAGGCTTCAGCTTCGGCATCGGGCGGCTCACAAGCGTTAAGGACGCGGCGGGCTCCCTCACCCGGGCTTACGATGAGCTCGGCAATCTCGTGACGGAGCAACGCGTAAACGGCAAGAACACACTTACCACGGGGTACACCTATGACCCGGCCAGCCGCATAGCATCGATGACCTACCCGGACAGCGCCCTGGTCAAATACCAGAGGGATGCCGCCGGCTACCTGATAAACGTCAGCGCGACTATTCCTGGCGCTTCCGTGGGTATGACCGCCGCGATCACCCATCAGCCCTTTGGTCCGATTAATTCCGTCAAGTTTGGTAATGGGATCTCCGAGAGCTGGTCTTTCGACCAATCCTACCTGCCAACTAATATCGCCGATGCGTTGTCAGGTACGAACCTCCAGAACCTGACCTACGCCTACGATAAAGCGAATAACGTTACCTCAATTACCGATGCGGTCAACGCGGCGAATACCCAGACGCTGGGTTATGACGTCATCAATCGATTAATCAATGCCGCGAGCGGTCCCGGTGGCTATGGCAGCTTTGCCTGGACCTATGACAAGGTCGGAAACCGTCTCACCCAGACCAGCGGTACGACGAGCACGACGTACGGATACACCACCGGCACCAATCGCCTCGCGACCATTACGACCGCAACGGGCATGGCGCTCGTGCGCCATCCTGTCCACGGTCAGCCGCCGCGGAGCCTCGCTTTCGTCCGGCCGCCGCTTCGGCCGATCCAGCGCAGGCCTCCGCCTACTGAGCCGGACCGTCCCCAAAAGGCCGAGCACAGGGCGATAAACCTCGCCACGATCATCGGCTGGCCTCTCCTGCTGCTCGGATTCGGAGGAATCATCGCCTTCCGCAAGCGACTGCTCAGTAGCCCGCCGCTCTCCCTGCTCATCGCTGCGCTTCTGATCGGAGGCGCGACCGTAATCATCGGCTGCGGCGGAGGTGGCGGAGGATCGGGATCAAATCCCTCACCCACGCCTACTGCCGCGACGCCCACCTTCTCGCCCGGCGCGGGTACCTACACCAGCATCCAGACGGTCTCGATTAGCGATGCGACGAGCGGCGCCGCGCTTTACTACACAACCGACGGCACCGCTCCCACCACCAGTTCCACACCATACAAAAGTGCCATCGCGGTATCCGCCACCGAGACGATCAGCGCCATCGCCGCAGAGAGTGGTTACAAAAACAGCGCAGTGGCCACGGCTGCCTACACCATTAACCTTCCGGCGGCTGCGACTCCCACCTTCTCACCGGCGGCGGGCAATTACAGTTCGTCGCAAAGCGTCACCATCTCCGATTCGACCGCCGGCGCCGCCATCGTCTACACGACCGACGGATCGACTCCGACCGCCAGTTCCACAGCCTATACAGGCGCGATCACCGTTTCGTCCTCGGAAACCATCAAGGCCATCGCGACCGCGACCGGGTACACCACAAGTGCCGTCGCCAGCGCCGCCTATACGATTACGCCGTCCAATACGATTTCCGTCGTTACAAACGCCAACGGCAACATCACAAGCATTCCGCCGGAGAACGGCACTGCCTCGGCGACCTTCAGCTATAACGCGGCGAATCGCTTGTCGTCGGTAACGGGAACGCCGTCGCTTGCGGCGTCCTACGTGTATGACTACGCAGGCAAGAGATTCAGCAAAACAAATCCCTCCTCGACGCCGATTCTCTATTCCTACGCGCAGGACGGCACGCTGATTTCCGAGAACAACAGCGGCGTGATCACGGATTACATCTATGCCGACAGCAGACCCATTGCCGTGCTGCAACCAGATGCGACGCCCGCAGCCAGTCAGATCAACTATCTCCTTGCGGACCGTCAGGGCACACCGCAAAAGGCCGTGAACAGTGCCGGGACGGTTGTGTGGAGCGCGAGCTACGCCCCGTTCGGAGGCACCAATGCGGCTGCAGGTCCCGTCGTACAGAACCTCCGCATGCCGGGCCAGACTGCGGATGCAGAAACGGGTTTCTACCACAATGGTTTCCGCGACTACATTCCGGGATTGGGAAGATATCTGGAGACTGATCCGATTGGTATTTCTGGTGGTCTTAACACATATCTATATGCATACGCGGCTCCGATGAATGGTATTGACACATTCGGCTTGTGCGATCAAACTCAATCACAACCTGCTCAGAATCCTGCGGCGACCGCGCATATTCAACTCGCCCAAGTTCCCCCCATAGAGATATTCAAGAATATTGAAGAAGAAGATGTTCCTGTTTTCCCAGAAGAAGAAGTTGCCCCTCCTGTTTCCCCACCATTCGAATTTCCGCAGGACCTCACGAAACCCCCAGGGCCTGGATGGGAGTGGCGTGGCGCTCCCGATAGCGAGCCCGGTGACTCCAATGGTAACTGGTACAATCCAGACACTGGCGAGTGGATCCATAATGACATGGGCCATGAGGAACCAATCGGGCCGCACCTTGATTATCAGCCTCCGAATGGTGCGCCTGTTCAAAGGTGGTTTCCGAATGGTACGATGACCCCTAAGACAATTGTGATAAGAGCTACGGCTTAACTCATTGGACGTATATGGAAGAACTGTACTTGGACGCGGATGGCATCAGATATGTGGAATCATGCTTGCAGAAAGGCGGGAGAGGCTTATGCGTAGAGCTGCTGCGATTGCCGCTATATCAAGGAAAAGCTTACACATTCGTTACAACCGACTTAGGCATAGCCCAAATTAAAGAATTTGAACGCGGTGGCTTGATGAGTATGAATGATGGTCAAACATTGCTGGCCAGGCATGCTGTATCAGTGGCGCAAAGCAATCCAAACAGCGCCTTGGTGTTCCAGGATGTATGGGGGACGAAGCCTGGAGACAGGGTTTTGAAAAGTAGGAGAACCAAGTTGTTTTTCAATCGGTCGGAGGTGTATTACGTTGTGGAGGGAGATAAACTTTCTCTAGATGAAGTGGTAGCGGCAATTCGTGAAATGACCAGCTTCTTGATCGTCGGCGCTCTTTTTGATAATTCTTCAATTCTGGGAGAACTTGACTCCGGTAGTTTTGTTAGCGACCGTTTTATCAAAACAGTGGCAGAAAATACAATGGAGATATTCGTTAACGCCTATGATCAAGAAAGTTTCGTCGTATGGCAAAGGTAATTGAATCTTCCGTCGACGGTATTGGCACTTAAAGGGCTCAGGAATTTAAGTAGATATAAGAGTTAATGGAGTATGTGAAACTGTCCCAATAATTTAGGGAATCGCACCGCAGCCGATTTCTACGATCCGAAAAACAAAGCGCGGGCGGAAGGCGTTTCATGGTGCTCAGCGCGCTTGCTGAGCCAGGGCGATATCTCGGCCGATGTGCCGCGATGTTACCTTCACGGATCCCGCGGATTTTGCGGATGACTTTTCAGCGCTGCACGAGACGCTACAGAGCCTAAATCGACCGGGGAACGGTGAGGTCTCGCTTGCGCCCATTGCAGCGGAGTTTACGGGAAGGAATTACAGCCCGATATTGGAGGAGCACGGTGCTTCCTTAAGAACTTGTTGAAAAACAGTTATGGATCCTGGAATACGGCACAAATAAAGATAGGTAAACGATCACCCAAGTCGCTCCGATCGTTCTACGGGCATTCTGGCGCGATTTCATTTTGGGCAGGATAGACCATCTGACGTTTTTCAACAAGTTCTTAAGGAAGTCCGAATGTGGTCCGCAAACCACGCGTGACGCGAGAGATTTGAATCACGATGGAAAGATCGATGAGGCGGACGAACACATTCTCCGCGATTGTGTACGTTCCCCGATTGCACAACAGTATCAGATCAATCTCGGCATCGAAATCATCACTCCGGGAGGGACGAAGATCATGAACGATGAACCCGCCCCTCTGCCCTATCTAAACTAGAGACAGGCTTAAAGAAACCCGCTGCAGCGCGGAGGTCATGCCGACTGCGAACGAAAGAGCTCATCGCTGTAGTACCGCGCCTGCTTGCAGCGTGCCAGTTTCCCGTCGATGAGAAGCACCTGTTCATCCGGACCCAGATTCATGATCTGCTCGGCCGACATGCCCCCGACCATGTTCACGAGATCCTGCGCCATCCGGAGGTTTCTTGCACCGAAGACCTGAATTACCCCGGCATTGTCCACGAGCGTGGTGGCCTGCATCCCGTAGCTCTGCAGCTGCGCCGTGTTCTGCCACAGCATCCAGAGGGTGAGGCCCCAGGAGCGCAAAAGGCTCGACGCGGTCAGCAGCGCGTCGAGCCGTCCGAGATTCCCGGCTTCGTCGCAGAGCACGAGCGTTCGCTCTCGGGGCGCAGAGGTTCGCTGCGTCATGGCGAGTATCAGACTGGAAAGCCACACTCGCAGTAACGGACGAAAGGCGGTCAGGCGGGTGGGTGGAACGATGATGTAAAGGGACATGGGCTCGCCCCTAACCAGTTTCCCGATATCCATCGTGCTGGTATCGGTCAGCCTTCGAGTCAGGTCGCTATCGAACAGCCGCAGATGCGTCAATGTCGAAGTTAGAACCCCGGGACGCGTCGAGGAGTCTGGCAACTGCACGAAAGAAACGAATGCGGTTCTCGCGGCCCGGTTGCGCACCGCCTCCTTCTCGTCCAGCAGCGTCGCGATCTTGTAGCCGACATCGTCATGGGTATAGAGGTCGAACAGCGCGCTGAGTCGTCGCTCTTCGGCCGGACGGTCTGCGAGCAACCACGCAATTCCTCCGGCGAGCATGGTCTCTGCCCAGTCGTTCCAGTATTTATCCCGTTCCTCGACGCCGCGCTCGACCATCTCCGCAGCCAGGCTACGTCCGATGGCGGCGAGGTCCGTTCCCCCGGGCGTGACCAAATCCAGCGGGTTAAGCGAGCCAGGGAGGCCGTTATCCCTCAGATCGAGGACATGCACCTCCTGCCCCATGGCGCGGCGAGCCTCCGCTGTCGCGGCGTAAATCTCGCCCTTCATATCCAGCACGATCAGCTGCCCCGGATGCTTTAGCGCGTTGCAGATGACCGGGCCGGATGTCTTCCCGGTGCCGGTGGGAGCGAACGTCATCAGGTGCCCTTCGCCCGAATAGGTGATGAGATCGCCCGATTCGCTCGCGGCGCGGCTGGCGAATCCGACTCCACGGGATTGCGCCGCACGCCGACCCAGGATCAATTGCATTGGCATCCTGCCCTCGATTCACGCTTCATTTGTTGTGGAACCTCCGGCGGCGCGCGTAAACGCCATCAAGGAGACAAACGGGGCTGAGAGGATCATGCCGATAGAAGGGCGAGCACCTTGCCGGCGCAGTTTTTGGTATATGCGCTCTAGCGATCCATTTTGCGCCGAAGTTTGCTCCAGGAACAGTGCAAAAGGCGAAAATCCTGTGGAAATTATCCTTGGATTGTCAAGGATTTAATTTGAACCGTCAGTAACGTAGGTAACCTGCGGCCTATTTCTGCTTCCGCGGTGATGCGGCGACGGCTGCGAGCCTAATGCCCGGCGGCGAGCTGGAACAGCGTTCCAGCGCTTCCTCCCGTGCCGTCGGCCGTGAGGGTATAGGCGGAGGCGGAGACAGCGAACTGGTTTGCGTACTGGTTGAGCAGCGCCAGGGTGACGTGCGCTGATCCATCCGTCACCGTAATGTCGGTGGCGGTGTTTACTGCACCCGTGCCAGTAACGCTGGTGAAGCTCGGAGAGCCGGAGAACAGGAAATTCCCCATATCGATGCTGTCCCCGCTCGCCATGCCTGCCACAGTGCCCGAGAAGCCGGCGGCGGAGTTGAGCTTGAGTTCGCCGGTGGCACCGGTATTGAAGGTGATGCTTTCACTCGAGCTTCCGGTGAAGGTGAGCAGCGCACCAGTGCCGTTGATCGTGGCGGTGCCGCCGCTCGCCTGGAGCGTCGCGCTGTCGTTGCTGCCGGAGAGAGTGATGGTGTCCGTGCTGCCGCGAACGGTGGCGGTATCGCTGCTGCCGTTGAGATTGAAGGTATTGTTGCCTGCCGAGCCGTCATTCACGCTGGCGGAAGCGCCGTTCACCGTCACGGTCTCGCTGCTGCCAAACAGCGTGGCTGCATCGCTGCTTCCATTGAGCGTGGCGGCTTCGCTGCTGCCGTGGAAGTTAAACGTGTTGCCTGAATTGGACGTGGTGTCGGACGCCGTATCGCTGCCGCCGCGCAGGGCGACGGTATTGCTGCTGCTGTTGAGCGTGAAGCTGTTGCCGGTGCCGGAACCGTCCCCGACATTGGCGGACGCGCTGTTCACGGTAACTGCCTCACTGCTGCCGAACAGTGTGGCAGCGTCGGACGCGCCGTTGAGAATGGCGCTGTCACCGGTGCCATACAGATTGAAGGTGTTGTTCGTATCGGAACCGGTGTCATAAGTGGTGTAGTCATCGCCTTCCAGTGTGGCTACGTCATGACTGCCGCTTAAGATGAAAAGGTTGTTGTCGTCACCGCCGCCGTCATAGACATTGGCGGAGTTGCCGTTGGCATAGACCGACTTGTTGTTGCCGAAGAGCACGGCGGTGTCGGAAGTGCCGTTGAGGATGGCAGTGTCGTTGTTGCCGTAGAGATAAAAGGTATTGCCGCTGTCGGTCGCAAGGTCGGAAGCGGTCTCGCCACTGCCCTGAAGCGTGGCGGTGTCGTTATTGCCATTGATTGCGAAGCTGTTGCCGGTGCTGGTGCCCGCATCATAGACGCTGTCATGGCTGCCGTTCAGTGTGGCGGCCTCGTTGCTTCCGAACAGGGTGGCGGTGTCATTACTGCCATTGAGTGTAGCTGTATCGCCGGTGCCGTAGAGGTCGAACGTGTTATGGCTGCCGGTCCCGGTATCGGAGGCGCTCTCCCCGGTGCCATTGATGGTGACGGTATCGGTGCTGCCGGTGACCGCGAAGCTGTTGCCGGTGCTGCTGCCGCCGTCGGAGACGCTGTCGGAGCTCCCTGCGAGCGTGGCCGACTCATTGCTGCCGTAGAGGTTGGCGGTATCGGACGTGCCGTTCAGCGTCACCGCGTCGCCCGTGCCATAGACATGGAACGTATTACCGCTGCTGCCGGAGGCATCGGCGGCAGTGTCGTAATTGCCATAGAGCGAGGCGAGGTCGGAGCTGCCGTTCAAGGTAGCGCTGCCGCCAGTACCGTGCAGGAAGAAGTCATTGCCGGTGCCCGACGAACCGTCGGAGAGCACGTCGTCCGTGCTGGTGGCATCCATCGCCACGGTGTTGCTGCTGCCAGAGAAGCTCACCGTCTCGGCGGAATCGGAGGAGAGCTCGATATAGTCGCTGCTGCCGCCGTTGATGGTGTCGCCGCTGGTGGTGAAGGTCGTCGAGCTGCCGTTGGCGGGCGTGATCGCCGTATGCGACGCCAGCGCCGCGATCGTGCTCGCGTTCCAGGTCGTCCCGTTCGAGAAACCAATCACCAGCTGGTAATTCGCACCCGAGAAGTAGTTGTCCACCACTACCTGCGCCATGCTGCCGATGACGGTCGCCACCAGGTCGTTGCCGACCTGCGTCAGCACCACGTCTGCGGGGATGACCCAGCTTCCGAAGCTTAAGGTCGAGGTGCTGGAGTCGGTGTGGTAGTTGTTGATGGTGACGGTGCCGTCGGGCGTGCCCGCCAGATCGCCAGTGCCGTAATAGTCGTAGACATAGCTGTTGGCGCCGCCATTGCCCTGCGCATAGGCCGTGCCACCCGCGAGGTAGAAGGCGTCGTTGCCGGTGCCGCCATAGGCGGTCTCGTTGCCGTTATTGACGAAGAAACTGTCGCCGCCATTACCGCCGGTCGCGGTCTCGCCGGTGCCGTTCATGTAGATGGCATCGCCGGTACCGGAGCCTGCATTCATCTGCGTTCCCGCGCCCCATCCGGTGAGGGAATCGCCGTTTCCGCTGCCGGCGGTGAGCACGTCGCCCGCGCCGGTGGAGGAAATGAGCTGCCCGCCCGCGACGTTGTTGCCGGTGAGCGTGGTGCCGCCGTCCGTATCGAGCGCCGTCATCACCACCGCGTCGGTGCCGTCCACCGCGCCGAGGTTGTAGCTACCCGCGCTCGCGGCGTTCAGCGCATAGAGGCTGCCGCCCGCGAAGGCCAGCGTGGTGAGGCCCGCGAGCTCGGCTGCGTCAAGCGTCAGGCCGGAGACCGAGTTGATGACCTGGATGTTGCTGATATCCGCCTCGCTGATGTCGGTCGTGTAGGCGTCGAGGTTGAGGGTGTTGGTGCCGCCGCCGCCGTTGATCGTGGTGCCGTCGAGATCGATGGGACTCGTGCCGCCGCCGGAGGGCCCCCAGAGATTGAATGTGTCGTTGCCGCCGCCGCCGGTGGCGGTGTTGTCCTCGTCGTAGATATTGAAAACGTCCGCGCCGTTGCCGGTCATGATGTTGTCGCCGCCCGCCGCCGCGAAGATATCGCCGCCGCTGCCGCCAATGAGCGTATTACCGCCGGTCAGCGCGATGAGCTCGTCCCCCGCGCCGTTGCCCGCCTGCGCCGTGTCCGTGCCGTTGGAGACGGTGAGCGTGTCGCCCGCGCCATAACCAGAGAGCAGCGTGCTCGTGCCGAAACCGGAAGCGGCGAGCGTATCGTTATTGCCGTTGCCTGCGGTGATCGTATTATTCCCGTTACCCACATCACTGAGATTGTCGTGACTGCCGTCGCCGGTGGTAAGCGTGTCATTACCGTTACCGGAAGCATAGAGCGTATCGTTGCTGCCACCCCCCGCCTGCAGCGTATCGTTGCCGTTGCCATTAGCCGTAAGCGTATCGAAGCTGGCGCCGCCCGCGGTGAGCGAATCGTTGCCGTTGCCGTCGGCGGTGAATATGGCAGGAGCCGTGCCGCCCGAGACATCGTTACCGGTGATGGTGGTGTTGCTGTCGGAAGTCGCGTCGAAGGCAAAGTCGTTGTTCGAGGTATAGGTCGCATTGAGGGTATGTCCCGCGAGGTTGTAGGTGCCGCCGGCGACGTCGATGATCGCTACGCCCGCCCACTGGTTGATGGTGGTGAAGGCGGCGAACTCTTCCGCGTTCAGGGTGATGCCGCTGACATAGGCGGTGGTGATGCCGGTGACGGTCGCGCCGCTGATGTCGTCCTGCGCATAGAGCGCATTGCCCGTGCCGCTGCCCGCCGTGACGGAGGAGCCGTCGGCCAGGCCTGCGTATGCGTAAAACAGGTTGTTGTTGCCGTTGCCTGCCGAGATGGTGTCCACCCCTTCGCCCGCAGTGAGCACGTTACTGTTGCCATTGCCTGCTTCCAGCGTGTCGGTGCCGAACAGGCTGGCGGTGAGCAGGTTGTCGCCGAGATTGTTGCCGATGAGCGTGGTGACGCCCCAGCTCTGCGCCACCAAACCTCCGATAGCGGTCATGTTGGAGGCGAGCATGGAATAAGTGCCCGGATCGGTAAGGGTGAGCAGCCCCGCTGTGACGGAGGCGAAGGCCGCAAGCTCGGCGGAAGTGAGTGTGACGTCACCAGAGGCCAGCAGCGTCGGCACGCCGGTGATCGTATCCTGCGAGATATCGTCGCTGGTGACGGCGAGGATATTGTCGGCGGTAAGCGTCTGGCTGGTGTTGTATGGGTTGGTGACGGTGCTCTGCCCGGTAATCTGTCCGTCCGGCGTGGTGGGGCTGTAAAACACATCCGCGCTCGTCCCGTCGAAGTTGGGCACCACTGAATCCGATACGGTGTACGGCGTACCGGTGGGGTTCTCATAGTTGTAGTTGTCCGTCGTCAGGTTGCCGGTATAGCCCAGATCGGTGAGGTATTGCGCCAGAGCCTGGTCCGGCGTGGCATTGGTGGGGGCGCTGATGGTGACATTGCCGGTGATCGTGGGAAGGGAAATCACCTCGCCGTCCGTGAGCGTAACGCTGGCCACGCCACTGGCCGTATTAATGGATAGCAGCGCGAGATCCACCGAATCACCAGCGGTCAGCTCAACGGTGATATTGCCGGAATCCGTGTAGGACGGGGCAGCGATATACGTACCCTTGTCGAGGGTGATGTTTCCGCTGCCCGCACCGAGCGTTACATTCGAGAAGCCATCCGCATCGTAAGCTGTTGCGCCAGCGCCGAGAGTGATCGCGTTATTGGTCCCGGTGATGGTGGCGTTCGCACCTGACGCTAAAGTGATGGCGGCATTGCTGAGCGATACGGATTCAGTGCCGGAAATAGTGACGGAAAGCTGATCGGTTGCCGAGACGCTGTCCGTTTGCGCGAAGAGCTGGCTGCCGCTTTCGTTGAGGCCGGAATAGCCGGTAGTTACAGAGCTTATGCTGCCGTCGGAATTGTAGGTGTAACTCGCCTGATAGGAATGGCCATTGGTTTCATTCGCTTTGAGCGTCGTCAGGTTTCCGGTCGTTTCATTGAAGGTTGCGTTGTAGGTTGTGCCGCTTGTGGAGAGATAAGCTGCGGAGGCCAGTAACCCGGTGCTGGGATCGATGGAAAGAGTCGAAACTCCGCCCGCCGTATCCAGACCTTCGGGAGTCGCAATATTCCCTGTCTGAACGATTGTGACTTGGTCCGTCGTGGGGTTGAAACTAGTGGTAAAGTAGGGGGTTATAATCGACCCATTGCTCGCTATGCCTTGATTTTTTTCATCAGATACAGCGGGGTTTCCTTCAGGCGTGCCGAATTCCGCCGTCAGCTGGTCGAGAGACATCGATAGCAAGTCTGCTGGGGGAGGGGTCGCCAAACCGAGGTCCTGGGCGTAGGTGTCCATCAAATGATACGCCACTGCAAAAGACAGATCACTGAACCCGAAGACGCTGAATTCATCGGACACCGTGCTTCCCGCCATCGATGAGCCGATCGCCGTATCCACCACCTTAGCCGCGAGGTAGTTGGTCTGAGCGCTTTGCAGGGCGACGGCATGTGAAGCGGAGCCCTCTTCCTGGACCACGCCGTAATGTTTGGCAGGCGCATTCGTCGTAACGTGGTTTGGAGTGAGTGTTTCCGTATCCAGCGCATAATTGCCGACCGGATCGCCGCGATCCACGTAGTCGATTAGTTTGTTTGCCGCACCGGTAGTGGCCGCAGTTTGGCCGGGAAGGCCGGTCGCACCGAACGTCGCGCCGCCACCGAATTCGTTTAGCCCCACGAGTGCCTTGGCCTCTGCTTCAGCTTCGATGCCGCCGAGGGAATGGCCGGTGACGAATATCGGAGTTTTGTTGCCGAATTGCGCTTCGACTTGGCTTGCAAAAGCTGCCGCATCCAAAAGCGCTGGCGTCTTGATATCGCCTTTGGCGATCCTCGAATCCGCGCTGAGCGTCCCGAGCGTAAAGGCTGTCTCTGTAACAGCGGGGGGAGTCAAACTGACGGTAGCTGGTACGGTTCCCTCATTGACGATGATGATATTCCCGTTCGCGTCCTTGACCGCTACAGCCGCGAATCCGTCTTTCAATTGCCCCTGCAGGCTTACCCTGACTACCGTCATACCGTCCAACGTCGCCGGCGGCGCTCCATCGCTGATCGGCGTGTCCAACGTATAGGCATCAGCTGAAAGGTCTACATAATTGAGCAAGGTTGGATCTGGCATGGTGAGACTCCTTCAGTTGTTCAGGATGGTATAAACGGTCACGTCATTTTCCCCGGTGACTGCGAGCGACTCGCCGTCCGGGGAGATCGCAAGCCCGAGAGCAAGTTCGCTCATGGGAAATCGAACGAATGGCTTGCCCGCCACCTGCGGTTGCCAGAGAACCAACCCATCGCTATCGGCGAACGCTACGAAGCGGTCTTTGGGGTCCCACACGGCGTCGCGCAGGTTTTCCCCCTTATCAGGCAATTCTGCGATTTTTTCTCCGTCGCTCACACGCCACACGATTACCGCGGGGCGATTCTTCTCCCATGCCAGCGCCTCACGTGTGACGATCGGTGGTTGCATGGCTATGGAGTTGAGCCCGGTCAGAAGCAAGGTCCCTTGCGGATTAACCGCGATACCACCGATATCATCGTCGATGCCCGGCTCATCGTATGCCTTGAACTCTTTAAGCGCTTTGCCGGTGATTGAGTCCACCACCGAAAACTGGCCATCATTCATTCCAACGGCGATGAGTTTGCCGTCCGGGAAGAAACACAGTGAAGTAACTATGTACACCTTTTCGGTTCTTCTCGCTTGCAGCCCGGTCCAATTCTTCCCATCCGTGCTGTGGTAAATAACGAAGAACCTGCCTGAGCCACCGGTCGCCAAGCGCGTCTGGTCGGGAGAAACCGCGACAACCCCGGTAGTATTGGGATAATAGTCATTATCTGGAGTTCGGGTTATTGTCTTCACTTTCTGCCCGGTAGCTACATCGCGGATATCAACTGCCGCATCTTGGGGAGGGTTGTTCTCCAACGGGGCCAACGTCTGGGATACGCCGTTCAGGAATCCCACTAAATGCGGGGAATAACTTTCGCTGCCGTTCTGCGTATAAGTCGTAAGTCGGTGTCCTAACCGGTCGAACGTGCTCATAGTCATGCCGGAGTTGCTGGAGACGCCGAGCGTCTTGCTGTCCGGAGACCAGGTGACGCCGACTGCTGGAAGTGCGACGGTGAATCTCTTATCGAGCTTGACCGAAAGCTTGCCGTGGCTCTCCGGCGTACGGGCTTCAGCAATACAAAACACCGCCGCCGCACACGCAGCGATCGCGATCAGCATCTGGCGACGGAAGGCACGCTGCATTTAATGCCCCGAACTGGTTTTTTGTTCTTAAATGCACGCCGTAGTGGTCTTGATCTACTAGACATTCTTCCTTCTGTCCAGATCTAAGCAACCGCCTGTCTGATGTGTTGGCATCGCGGCGAAGAAGCGTCTTTGTTATGGGTCGCCGGCCTTCCGTATTCCATGCGCTGTCCCTCCATCTTTGCAGGCGAGCAATAAGTAAAACAGCAGCATTGCCAATCCTGCCGTGGAGTTGTACAAAACGCGGGTGGTAACAGCGAAACAGTCGGAAATCATAGGGGAAGCCAGGAACCTTACGGTGCGTGAGATTGCCGATGATCTCAAATCCAAAATCGTCGGTGTAGTAGCGTCTCAGCCCCATGCTCGCAAGGACTCCCGCCTTGTCCTCACCGCTTTATTTGAGCTTGCTTTCACCTTAGCTGAGTCTCAGTACGGAAGCGACGCCAGAAAAATCTGGGTTGGGGCTTTTGATGAAGCGGAGCGCCAGAAGAAACCGCGCAAACCGCATTAGTCTGCGGCACAGCCCCCGCCGTGTTTCCCACTGCTCTTAACTTTTCTCAGCACCATCGTCTCCTTCTCTTGTCAACGCCCCTGCTCTCCCGCTCTTATGACGGCGACCTTAGGATCGCCCCGACCCTTCTCTCACCGAGCCCCGGCCGTGCTTCGGGGCGGCCTAATTGCCGGGTCCCATCAAGCCGCCTCTCCCACTTTCCCTTTACGTAGCACCGCCACCGCATGACCGATATTGTCCGTGATGAACTCCATCGACTCGACAACCGGCGTGCCCGCCGGCGCGGGTCCGTCCCTGGCCGAATCGTATTGTTCAATGATCCACTGCGTGCGCTGACGCAGGCCCGCGACGATGGACTTAAGGTTGCGGCCCTTAACAATCACCAGGAGCTCCACGAACACGAGCGCCAGGAAAGAAGGGTTAGGTCCGTCAAACAGCACATCCACCAGCTGCGTGTAGGTCGGCATCGACCACAAGCCGCGCAAGGGCCGCAGCTCAATGCGCTCCGTGCGAAAGCGCGTGGGGTTTTCCGACTCATCCTGCTCCGGCCGCATGTCGGTGCCGCCGACCACTTCCGGCGCAGGCGCCGCCTCGAAACCGGCTCGCTCGACATGCGTTGCAGCCGTCCGTTCCGTGCCAGAGCGCCGGCGAAGGAATTCGGCCAACGGATTAGTGTCCATAGGGATCAGTGCCTTGATGTGTTCTCGTGCGGAGTGCTTTTGTCCACGAAGTTGAGCTCTTTCACGATGACCGGCCCTCGCCATTCGTAAGCGTCCGCGTCGAAGTCACCTTTCTCCGGGGGCAAAAACTTCTCGGGGTCGAATATCTGTACCTCGCTGACCACATTACGACGTATTCCGTCGAGCAACGGGTTCATTCCCTCGCCGCCAAACTCCACGGTGACGTTCCCATCCGGAAAGGCAAGACTGAACGTCAAAGAGAAGAAGAAGCCGTATTCGTCCGAGACGATGCTGCGCAGATCTCCGTAGGAAAATGCTCGCGCCGTGAGCGGATGCTTTACCAGACCTCGACGCAAATACAGGAGTGGACTCCGCACCGAATCCGCGACGAACGCCCGGTACTCTCTCAGCTTGATGCCGGAGGATGATCGCATCGCATCTTTCCCCGGCAAGGAAGATCCGGGACGGCGATACGGAACGAGCGGATCATCAAAATCTTCCATGGCACATCTCTCCTTTCACCGTTCCGGCATCTTGCCTTGCTTCAGTGAAAAATTCAAGCCAGCTCATTCCCGTTCCGGCTGATTTTTCTCTTGCCTTGCGGATTCATTCTCCTGCCGTGCGGCTTCGCGCTTCTGCTCTTGCATGGCCGCCATCTCCTTGCCTCTGTCGCCATAGTTGTCAACCGGTTGCGCGGACGCTATCTCTTGGTCCGGTTTCATTTGCCACATTCGGCTTTCCTCTCGTGCCTTGACCGCCTGTTCCTTCACGTTTTCTGGTATTTCCGCCATGACTGGTTTTCCCCTTTCGTTGGGATTTGCCTGAGCCGATTGGAAGCTCAGGGTTTCAATGTTCTTCTCGGCCGGCCGCCTGTCGCCCGCCGCGTCCACTTCAACACCGTGCCGCATTGCTTCGAACAGTGCCGAAGCATTCATGCTGGGCTCTGTTCCACTTCGTTCAGCCCAGAAACGATTGAAATTTCTTAAGTCGTCCTTGGCACGCTCCACGGCCTCTTCATGAGTCGGCACTGCGGCACTCCATTGCTCATAGATCGGCACCGTCTGCCATCCCACTCCCGCAACATGATTCTTCTGTATTGATTCAATGCGGGTATGGAATCCCTGCTCGCTCTTACCTATGACCGCATGGCCGCGCACCCGAGGAGTGTCCTTTCCTTTTCCAAGCCTCTGTTCGATATCAGAAGATCGCCACACTGCGTGTATCGGCTCTCGTTCCTTCTCAGTCTTCCCATGGGGACGAGTAGTATCGTCTTGTTCCGGCCGAAGCCGGCTATCGCTCAATGTCGCGGCTTCCTTTGCAGCTATGTCTTTTTCAGGATGCTTTTCGTCTTGCCAGCGCCAGACCTCATCTCCGCCATATGTCCTGACTTCTGCCGTTTTGTAATAGCCGTCCTTCGTTCGACCGACCGCGCCGAAATGCCGCTGCCCGTTTGCGTCTTCAACGGTGTGGCCCGTCCAGACCACGCGCATGACATCCTGACCGCCCCCGTCGCGCCCGAAAGGGCGTTCCGGCTGCTTTACGGGCTTAGTTCTTTCCGGCCCGACGGCTTCGCGGATTCTGGCGGCGGCATCCTTAAACGCGCTCGCCGCTCCCGCCTTCAGGGCGTCGGCTTCCGCCGCCATGCGACGGCGCATGGTGTCGAGCAATCCCGGCTTGTTCTTGTCAGCCACTCCCGCTCCGTATCAGCGCTCGAGGTCAGGCTCCTTCTTCTCGCCCCACATCAGCTCGCGCAGCTTGTCCGCTTCCGTCCTGGGCTTGCCACCGATCATCATCTGCCAGTAGGCATCCTGCCCCGCCCACGCCACGTTCTTTACCGCCCGGCCATACTCCTGCGCCGCTTTCTCCAGCTCCGACCATCCCGCCTGGCGAGCCTCATGCTCGAGGAATGCCCTCTGCTTCTCGCTCCATTCCGGTGCCTGCTCCTGTTCCTGCGTTCCCTTCCGGAAGGGCTTGATTCGGTCGTCGAGCTCCTTCATGCGAACCGCGCGCGCCGCCTCGCTGTCGCCCGCCACCCAGGCATCGGCGAGCTTGCGGCCTTCGGCGACCGTGGGCAGGCTGTCGCGGTCGATATCTTTCATCCGCTCGCGCAGCCCGGCCGCCTTCACTCCCGAAATCCGCCGCGCCAGCGAATGATCGTCGCCGGCCGGATCGACGATCACGAAGTCCCGGCGATCGCCGCGGCAGAGGATATAACCGTTCGCTTCCAGCGCCGCCCGGAATGCGGACCCGCTGTCCGTTCTCTCCCAGAGCGCCGTGACTTCCGCCTTCACCTGTTCCGGCTTCAGTCCCGTGCGTACCGCGCGGAAACCCTCGAAGTCCTTCGACCTGCGTTCCGGGCGCTCGGTGTCGCGACGCTTCACCAGGACCGATTCGACCGGCTTCAGCCCGCAGTCTTTCTCGATCTCACGGGCGGCCGCCTCGTGTTTCCGGTAGGTGAGGGAGTCGCCGCGCGCCGTCATGGTGTCGAGATCGATGCGCGACCAGACCACGTGCCGGTGTACGCGTCCTTCCTTTTCATGCTCGAAAACAACTCTCGCCTGTCCCTCGAGTCCGAGATGCCTTTCGAGCGTATCGACGGCCCTTTGCCATTGCTCATCGGTGAGCCGCTCTTCTTCACGCGGATTCATGGCGGCGTGATAGAAGTAATTTTTGCAGCGTGTGTCTTTGGCGTAGGCCTCCATGTCGCGGAACGCCTCGTCGACATTCTCGTGTGCGAATCCTTTGAACTCGACGACGCGCACCCGGTCATTGTCCCTGCGGTTCAACAGGTGGCGCGCGAAGAATCGCCGGTTCTGTTTGGAGCCGCCCTTGATGATCATCGCCCTCCGCCCCGGCCGTATTTCCGGACCGTCTTTCGCCTGTAGCCCCCGGGGATCATCTGCCCCCCAGGCCCAGCGCCGTTCGTATCTTCGCCACCGCTTCCCGCTGCGCCTCGAGCACGTCGCGCAGCTCGTCGGCCAGCGGCGTCTCCCCGAAATTAATCCGCCGAGCGATCTGGTTGATGTTGCCGCCGCTGCGGTTGAGCTCGCCGAGCAGCCGCGGCAGCACGGCGAGATCCGCGAGTGGTTTGCGCCGCCTGGACGTTTCGGGAGCCTTAAGCAGCTTTTCGCGGATGTAGGAGCCGCGCGTCAGCCCTTCCGCGTCCGCCGCCGCCTCGATGCTCTGCTTCTCCGACGCCGTCGCCCGGAAGGTGACGACCTCCTGCTTCCGGCGCCTATTCGACCCGCTTTTCTTCGGGCGATGGCTGAGCGGCAGATTGGATTCCTCAGTCATGGCGATCCTCATCAGCCTCCGGTGGAACACCGCCCCCCGGCCGTGTTTCACCTACTACTGGTGGTGTGGAAGGCACGCTAGCGCAACTAAATGCTGACGGCAAGCCGTGTGTTTGTATTACCGCGTAGCGGTATACAAACACGCTTGGCAAGGGGAGAAGCTGCGCTCTCCCCGTTGCATCCCCTCCCCCATTCCAGCTGCATGGAGCCGGAAATTTCTCAGCGTGAGAAATTTGCCACATGGCATCATGGACAACATGCCTTCCGAACTTCCGCCCTTTCATCCCATGACGATCCTGCGCGACTGGAGCAACGACTCTCGCGATGCCTGCTTCCGGCTCGCCGATGCCCAGACCGGGGTCGTTTTTTTCGGGGCGACGGGGTCGGGCAAGACGTCCTCGTCCAGGCATCTCGCACTGTCTTACCTCGCTTATGGTTTCGGAGGCGTGGTGCTGTGCGCCAAGAGTGAGGAACGCCGGCAATGGGAGGAGTGGGCGAGGATCGCCAAACGGACAGACGACCTCATCATCTTCGACACGAGCGGGAAGTGGCGCTTCAATTTTCTCGACTGGGAGGCGAGCCGGCCGGGAGCCGGCGGCGGCTTCACCATCAATGTCGTGGCGCTGCTGGACGAGATCGCGGGCGCTCTGGCTTCCGGTGCCGGCGAGGCCTCCGAGTCCGGCAGCGGCGACAACCGGTTCTTCGACGACGCCCTGCACCATATGAACATGAACCTCGTCGACCTTCCGATCTTCGCGGGCCTGCCGGTGTCCCTGCCGCTGCTGCGCGAGATCGTGAACACGGCCGCGCTGACGCCCGCCCAGGCGATGAACGATGAATGGCGGCGAACCAGCGTCTGCGCCGCGACGCTTAAGGAAGCCGAAGCGGCCGTCCGGGAGGCGGACGAAGAGACGCGCGCCGACTTCAAGGAATGCCGGGCATACTGGCTTCAGGAATACCCCGCGCTTTCGGAGAAGACGCGCAGCATCATCACCCTCTCCTTCTCCATGCTGGTCCGGCCCTTCATCACCCGGCCGCTGCGCAGGCTCTTCTCGACCGATACGAACGTCACTCCCGAAGACACCTTCCTTGGAAAAATCATCATCGTGGATCTTCCGGTGCAGGAATTTCGCCTCGCCGGCCGCGTCGCGAACCTGCTCTGGAAATTCTGCTTCCAGGTGAGTACGTTGCGACGGTCCCAGCCCTCCGACGGCAGCTATCTGCGCCCGGTATTCCTCTGGGCCGACGAGGTGCAGAATTTCGTCACCGACTTCGACGCCGAATATCAGGCCGTCGCGCGCAGCGCCGGCGGCTGCACGGTCTATCTCGTCCAGAACCGCGAATCGCTGCTGCGCGTTCTGAGAGGCGCTGCGGCCGTCGATTCGCTGCTTGGCAATCTGCAGTGCAAGTTCTTCTGCCAGAATTCCGGCGAGACCAACGACTGGGCCGCGAAGCTGCTGGGCGAGCGCTACGTCAATATCACGGGCACCAACATCGGCAGGAGCACGCCGCCGGGGCAGGACGCCACCGTGAGCGGCGGCGTCACGCGCAGCGAGCAGCGCCGGTACTATGTGGAGCCCGCCCGCTTCGCGACGCTCAAGCGCGGCGGCCCGGCCAACGGCTACCAGGTCGAGACGATCGTCTATAAAGGCGGTCATCGCTTCCACTCCCCGGATGGCGGAGAGCTCCTGCCCTACGCCTTGCTCACCTTCAACCAGCAGTAGGAACATCACGCCCCCGCCTTCTCCATGACAAAACTGGCGGCGGTGCAGCCGGGCGCGTTGTATTTCCATTCCACGGCGATCTTCCTCTCACCGAACGGCGTCGCCGTCATCGACGACATCACGCAGGGCGAGCTCGCGCCAATTGTCTTGGTAACCCGCATCGCAATCGCGCCATCCTGTTCCTCGCCGGCGAGGATGGACGATACCGGCGTCATCTTGCCGAGCATCATCGCCATCGCCGGATTGTTCCGCATCTCGATCGGCAGGCCGGAATTGAGGCCCGCCCGCTGCGCATCCGTCAGGGGGACGCAGGTAAAGCTCGAGTAGCCGGCGAAGCGCGACTGCTCCTGCGCCGGCCGCAGCTCAAGCTTCACGCTGCACATGCCCAGCGCCTGCACCGGCCCGCTTGACTGCCAGATACCCATCAGCGCGCCGGTTCCGCTTACCGCCGCTGCCGGCGCGGGCGCAATCGGCTGTGCCGCGGGCGGCCGTGGCATCGCTCCGTACGGCGAGGGCTTGAGGGAGCCTGCCCGCACTGCCTGGTGGTGCGACCGGAATGGTATCGGCGCGAGCCAGAGAAGGAGCGCGACGGCGACCGCAGCGGCGAAGAGAACGGACTTGCGCTTGTCCGGGTCCATTCGCTTGAAGGCGTCAAAGAGTGTCTTCAGATGCTTGTTCATTGGTTCTCTCCTTGGTTGGGTTGGTTTAAGTCCCTGGACTTCACTCGCTTTGCTATCTGGGCACCCAGCAGCGGGTCGATGCCGGTCGGGATGCCGCCGGTCTCACGCCGCGATAAGGGTTTCGGATTCGCCACCGGGCCGGAGAAACGCGCGGCGATTGCCGCCTGCGCTTCCGACTCGATCGTGCTGTTAACTACGCCCAGCGCGAGTTCGACCCGCAGTTCCCGCGCCCTTGTTTCGATCAGGAAAAGACAAAGCGCGGCAAAGGACAGCCAGAGCCCGAGCCCCTCCCAGCCCATCCGCGAAAGGCACCGGCCCAGCAGGAAGATCGACGCGGGCTCGACGAAGCGGTAGATCCAGTCGATCCGTATCCATGGTGAGAGGAACTCCAGCCGGGAGACCCCGATCGACTCGCCATGCCAGGGGGTCCCCCCGCGCAGCGCCTTCCATGCGCGGCGACGCTGCCAGATCGCCATCACCAGGAACAGCCAGGCGAAGTATTTGAGGCTGTTGTCTTCTGCTCCGCCTTCGATCGCTCCAACCAGCGGCGCCTGAAAGTTGCAGATGGCGTTCAGGAGACGCAGCGCCACGAAATCGACAAAAATGACGATGCCCGACAGATAGCTCAGCCCATTCTCCGGGCGGATAATCGCTGTCACGCTGGCGGCGCCCAAACGGCAAAAGGCGAGTCCCGTATCGCGCCATTGCATGATGCTCGCCGGCGGGCTGCCGGTCGCTCGGTATGGTGGCATGGTCATCCTCTCCTCGCGAAATGATTTATGTCTTCACTGCCCAACCCGTTTGAAGATCACGATCATGCTTGGGAACGGCGCAGAGTTTATGGCATCCCCGAATCTCAACCGTCCTTTGCAGAACCGGATCTCGCTCGCCTGCCCAAGAACCTGTTCATGGAACCATCGCGTATCCGTGCGAGCCGGAAGTAGAAAAACCGCCAATTCAGCGTCGCGTGCGCAATCAAGAAACTTTCGTATCCCTGGTCCGTAGGGAGGGTTACAGAAAACGCGACGGCCTCTCCAGGAGTTCAGGAGGCGTGCGGTTCCATCCTGCGTACCGTCCATCGGACATGGATCGAAATCGAAATGGAACTCCGCGTCGAGACTCCGAAATAGATCGTTCGGCGTGGCCCATCTGTCGGACCTCGAACTGAAATGCACGGCGAAGCTCACGGTTTACCTCTCCCCGGTGGAGTCAGGTCTGCCGCTTTCAAAAAGCGGTGCGCCGCGTGGATAGCGCCGCGCACCGCGGGTAAACAGGGTTATGGTTTGGGACTTGCCGGAGCCGCAGCGGCCGGAGTGACTGCCGGCGCAGGGTTGGCCGGCACCGGAGCAAGGCATGCGGCCATCTTCAGGTCGTAGCGCGCTTTGTCGCGCTCGTATTTCTGCTGCGCGCGTTTGTAAAGCCAGTCCCGGTATGCCCGGAAATCGACGCCCTTCTGGATACCCGCCCTGTCGGCACCTGGAAGCGTGTCCGGAGGGGGTATCGGCGCCTGCGGTGCGTCGCCCAGCTTCTCCGCGCACGCCAGTTTCTGCGCGGGCGTCGGAGCGCTCGGGGGTTGAGGCGGAGCCTGCTGGCCCCACGCGTTAAGGCTATAAATCACGGCGAGTGTCAGGACGGTCGCCATTGTCCGCCTTTCCTTCGGTCGATTCACAGAACTCTCCTTGAGCGTGAGTGCGTTGCGGCAGAGATCAGAAAGAGGAAGGGTCGTAAGGAGAGGGTTGCGAATGCCAGTTCGATAAACCGCGCGATGCCCATCTCCGCCTCCGGCCGCTGTCGCGGCAGAATGTGATGAGCATGTTTTCGTGCATTTTTTCAGTAATATCTACAGAGTAATTTTACGGACAATTACAAAGACTTGATATGTTTGCTAACCTGCTTCCATCCATGACATCATGGCCTGATCATGGCTCAACCCGTAATCGATCCTGGCGACTGCAAGCGGTATATCGACACACTGATTGAAAGGGTCTGCAGCCCTAACGAGACAAGGGCGCCCGCGATACTTCGCTATCTCCTGAAGCGATGGACTGACGCGAATGGCTCCACGCATGAGGTTCGTTGGGAGGAAATCAGCAAGAACGTCAGTGGCGGCACGATGAAGCAGGGTACCGTAACCACCAACATCACCCGCGTCTGGGAACGCATCAAGAAATTCCACGAATCCAAGGAATTCAAATCCAAAACAATCAGGGTATATCCCCGACGCGCCATAACAGAAAACTATTCCCTCATCTTCGTGCCCAAAGAAGAGTCTGCGCCAGAGATTAGGGAAGTTCCGACCGGTAAGTTCGTCAGAACTTTCTGGGAGCCATACCTTAAAGACCACCCTCCCGCGCGCCTTTATTATCCCGAGCCCCTTTTCTTCTGCGAAAGGGAGCATGGTACTTTCCTCCGCAACATCAATGTCAACCTTCCCAAGGATCTCAAGAAACTCAAAAGCCTCATCGGCGACAGGGAAGTGAGGGAGAGCCACCCTTATGTTCCGGTAGGCATCGTTTCCGCCCTGCTGGAATTGTTCTGGTTCTTCGCCAAAAACGGCGTCATCATCGAAGCCTGCCCTTTCCATCTCGGCTCCGGAATTAAGCTTTCAAATGCCCGCGAAAATATCATTGTGTTCGGCACCGCCGCGACTCTGAAGATGGTCTCCAACCTTGAAGGGACCGTCACTCTGGTGACGGAGCGCGGCACTAAACCCCTCGCGCTGCGCCCCAACCATTCCCGACGCGACCAATCGGGATATAGCGAACCGGCGCTCATCACGCGCTGGCCTCACCCGCGAGGCAGGGATGCCGACAGGCGATACTTCATCATGGTCATTAATTCCGCGCATGGCCGCGCGGTGGAAGCAATCGTCCGCTCTCTCTTTGATGACTTTCATCTGCAGACGCTGGCCGGCAAACTTAACTGCAAGGATGGCGTCTTTCCAAACTATTTTCAGGCCGATTGCAATGTCATCATGGGGTTGGATTCATACGACGATCCCGACCCCGGCCAGGTCGATCTCGTCGATCAGGTCTGCCTCAAACGGGGTAAAGCCATATGAATCTCCTGACTGCTTAAAACTTCCCTGTAATCCTTCGTAAAATTACACGCTAGCTCTTTCACTAAAGCTGCGTTCCACTCCTTATCATGATGAGACCCGAGCCGGAACCCTTCGTTTCCCCCGAAGTCGCCGCCGAATTCCTCGGTGTCACCCGACACCAATTGCTGTGCTACGCCCGCATGGGAATGGCAGGCTGCTACCCCATCGGCACGGGAAGCATGCGCCAGCGCTGGCGCTTCCGCCTGTCCGAGCTTTCCTCGGCAGTAGAGGCTAAGCGCCCGACGCTTCCGATACCGCCGAAATCGGAATCGGGGTATGATCCGGGAAGGCATTCCTCGCTGAGATGAGGCTTAAATGGCATATCAGCGCGGATCATTAAGGCAGGTGCGCCGCAAGCGCGGCGATGTGTGGATGCTCAGGTTCCGGAACAATGCGGGCAGGGAAAACACCCTCCCGGTGGGGCTGGTAAAAAGCTTCCCCACCGAGAAGGCGGCATGGCGGGAAGTTGACCGCCTCGGGCTCCTGATCCGCATCAACAACAAGGAAGACGGCACCCGCATCACGTTCGCCGAACTGGCGGAGCATTATCTCCGGACCGATGTCGGAGAGGACGCCATGCGTCCCAAATCCATCAACACGGTTCGCAACCTCAACCATCTCGTGCGGGATTACCTTGTCCGGCAGTTCGGAGACTGTATTGCCGACGAGATTAAATCGCTCGACATCCAGAAATGGCTCAAGTCCCTTCACGCCGATAAGGGGCTGGCATGGCCTTCCGTGGCGAAGATACGCAGCATCATGGGGCGGATTTACAAAATGGGCATGCTCCATGAGAAGGTCACGAAGAACCCGGTCCTCTGCGTCGAAACAAGGGCGGAAACCAGCTATAAGGCCGTGCTGGTGACCCCGGCCCAGACCATCGCCATCCTGCAGGCCATGCAGAACCCGCTGCACACTGCCCTTGTCCTCACCTGCGCCGCCACCGCCCTTCGCGCTTCAGAGCTGGTCGCCCTGCGCTGGTATGACATCCGCTGGGCGGAGAACCGCATTCAGGTCTGCAAGCGCTGGGCCGGGTCGGATGGCAAGACAAAAACCAAAGCTTCGGACGCTTTTGTTCCGATGCACCCTGCCCTTGCCGCTCATTTGCGTGACTGGCGAGGCATGACCCCATTCTCCGGGGAAATGGACTTTGTGTTTCCGTCACTGAAGATGGACGGAAAAGTACCGCTCTCCCCCTCGATCTTCGTCAAGACCTACCTTCGGCCGGCGGCAATCAATGCCGGTGTCTTGCTTGCCAAGGGGCAGAGGTTCGGCCTTCATAACCTCCGCCACTCACTTTCCAACTGGCTGGTCAACAAGGCGAAGGTGGAACCAAAGACCGTACAGGCGATGCTCCGGCACGCAAAAATCGAGACAACGCTAAATCGATATACCCAGGGTGACGGAGATGAAACGCAGGCGGCGCAGGGCCAGTTCCTTGAGGCACTCGGCATGCCCACGGGAATGGTCCAGTAAGAATTGTGGATCGAATTCCGGATCGAGTTTACAGCGACGAATGGCTGTAAGTTGATGAAAATAAATGGTAGGCACGACTGGATTCGAACCAGCGACCTCTTCCGTGTCAAGGAAGCGCTCTAACCAACTGAGCTACGCGCCTGCGAGTAGATGGCTAAGTTCCAATCGGTTCCAGACAAAGGCGGAGTCGCTCTTCTCTCTTGAACCGAGAGCAAACCAGATCGGGTTTACGCTCCGGAAAACTAGCCTGTTGGGTAGTTTAACAGGCTTGACTCACCCCGCAAAGGCCGCTGCAAGTGCCGGATGCCATGCTGTACGATCTTTCTTGGTGAAGAACGCGTTCTTCTACCGCCTCCCACGAGTCGTTTTGTGTTTCGGAATTTTTCTTACCGACGCAGTTTTCCGCCTTCGGGGCAGTTGGATGGCCGCAAACTACATGGGCTCTGCAGCAAATGAAGTCCGCACGAATGTGCCATGTCCGATCGTTCGCACACACGATTCAATCCGCTCCACGCTGCTCCAAACCTGCTCACACTTATGCGCATCTGTCTGGCACCCTTCCTGGTGTCAGCCATTCTCGAGGACCGTTATCGGCTAGGCTTTGGACTGTTTGTGGCCGCCGGCCTGACCGACGCACTGGACGGGACCCTGGCCCGCTGGCTTCGGCAGAGAACAGTGCTCGGCCAGTACCTTGACCCAGTGGCCGACAAGCTCCTTCTCAGCACCATTTTCGTCGTTCTCACCCATAAAAACCTGATCCCCACCACGATTACAGTTCTGGTGTTTGGCCGCGACCTGGGGATTCTGGCGGTAGCCGCCCTTCTGTACGCTGCGGTGGGAAGGCGTGAGTTCAGGCCGAGCCTGTCCGGAAAGGCCAATACGGTCGCCCAGGTGACCGCTGTCGCGGTTGTTCTTCTGCATCAGATATATAGTCCAACCTGGGTTTTGGCGCTCCGCTCAGTGGCCTTAGACGCGACCGTCGCATTGACGGTGGCATCCGGCCTTCATTATGCCTGGATGGTCACGCGAAAGACGGGCGCTCCCGGCGGGAACGGTGAAGGAGGCCCTGGGAAATAGCGATCCCGGGAAGGAGCCCGGGTCAATATTCCGATTCTGCTTGTTCGGTCTCGACGGTTTCCTCGATCTCCATGTCGTGAAATTCTTCGGAGTCAAAGACTTCGCCACATTCCAGACACTCGACAAACTCGGCGTCATCGTGCCGGGAGACAATACGCACTCTTGGGTGTTTGCAAGCCGTTGCCATCGCTTTTGGAGTCGTTTGGATTCGAGTGTTTCTGCCATTGTTGCATCATGAATCCACCTCACGCCAGAGATGAATCGTGATCTTTCAGCCGTCAGGCGTCACAAATCCTGGGGCAAGTCCTGTTCCGTCGTAGCCCTCACCATTTCACGAGTTTGAGCCAGAGTTTTGACCTGATGTCGCTCCCGCGAGTGGCGTCGCACTGAGCATCTCTGTTTGCATCTGCCGTCATGTCCAATCGAGGCCTGGAGCAGAGACACACACATGCTCTTTCCGCCAGATTGTATCCATCTTCCTCGCAATTGCAAATGGGATTTTGGTGAATCTTCCCCTTCGAAAACGGAAGCGTCGCCGGCCGGCAGGGCTTACGACGGCCGGAGGGCGGGGAGGGGCGGTATGACGGCTACCTTGAATCCCGGACAGAAATGGTCGTATACTGAATACGGACCTAA
>Ga0206941_10036_pt1 | contig 37961 bp, 49 predicted proteins | sample Alteio_BWOrgHeat_9_FD_153251 | JGI IMG/M metagenome (GOLD analysis project Ga0206941, IMG submission 153251) | Enriched cells from forest soil in Barre Woods Harvard Forest LTER site, Petersham, Massachusetts, United States -... | ecosystem: Environmental > Terrestrial > Soil > Temperate forest >...
TGTCCAATTACGACTCGATGTCGCAAAGCGCGGGTGGTGAGCTAGAAGCTACGCAGGTCGGTAGCCAGATAGCAGAACAACAGGTACAGCAACTCATGAAGCTGCGGCAACTGATGATGACTGACATGCAGTCCAAATCTGCTTTTCAGGCTCAGCAGGTCATGGAAGATCAGCACAACAAAGAGGCCTTGCAAAATTTCTGGGCAACTCAGGATATGCAGGCCGGTGGCTCCTCCTACGGGACAGTAACGGTGCCACAGCAGTAAGGAAGTACCCTGTTACCAAAGGGGGTTGTATGCGGAAACTAACCGTAGCGGCTCTCGGGTTCGGCACTCTGCTAATTGCAGGGTGCCGGACTCCAGAGCCTAAGAGTGCAATCGTAGATCAACTGAAGACAGCGGGTGCTGGAGATGTCTCAACGGCCTCGGTGGACTCGCTGAAGCTGTGGCTTGCCAACCATAAGGATCTGGCTCGTTCGTTAGCTCCGCAGTGTGTCCAGGCCCGCAAGACGGCTGATGCCCATTGGGGCGACACGACGGAAGGCCATGTATGTACGGCCGATGCGCAAGTGGTGTTTTTTGACGTTCAACCCGTTCAGGCCGGCGGCGACTCCTTCGGAAAGGTCGGCTCTAAACATCCCGCCAAGCCGAGGTAAATCATGCTGAGTCTGTCCAGAAATCTCGGTGCCCGACTCCTTCTCGCGATGGTGCTCACGACGACAGTGTTCGGCGTGAGCCTCGCGGTTGTGCCTACGGCATCGGCGCAAGCCCCTCCCACGCAGCCGCCTCCTTCCTCAATCGAGAGCGGCCCTAGCGACATTCTGGATGACTATCAGAACGCAATGGGGCAGTGGGAGAGTGCGGCGACTGGCGCTGCGGCGACGCTGTTCGCCCTTCTTGCAGCGATCGAGGTCACCTGGACCGCAATAGTGATGACTCTCGAAAAGACAGATATGCAGGCCTGGGTTGCGACATTCATCAAGAAGCTGATGGGTATCGGGATCTTTTGGGCGCTGCTAAAGTACGGAGCCACATGGCTTCCAGCCATCGTGAATAGCTTCATCCAAATAGGCCAGAACGGCTCCAATCAAACCGCGCTGAATCCGAGTTCGATACTCGTCGAAGGGTTGAACATCAGCGGCAAACTATTCGGCACTGCCGGACAGATGGGCCTCAGCTTCGACTTCGGCACAGCGTTGTGTTTGGCTTTCGCTGGCATTGGAATCTTTTTGTCATTTGCGATTGTCTGCGTTCATTTCGTCATGGCGATGGTCGAATCATACATCGTACTCGGTGCCGGTTACATCTTCCTGGGCTTCGGAGGATCGCGGTGGACTTCTTCTTATGTCGAAAGGTACATCGGTCTGGGTGTGAACGTAGGCGTCCGCCTGATGGTCCTGTACTTGTTGATCGGGCTGGGACAGACTTTCGCGACGCAGTGGGAGACCAGGGCCGCATCGATCCAATACACGAGCGCAGGCGTGCAAACGGCCTTCGGTCTTTTGGGGTCAACGCTGATCTACGCGGCTGTCTGCTGGACCGCTCCGAAGCTGGTTGGAACCATCATGGGCGGCTCGCCTTCTCTCAGTGGCGGCGATTTGGTAGCGACGGGTGTAGCCGCCGCGGCGGCAGGCCTTACTGCGGCGGCGGCGCTTGCAACAGGCGGTGCGGCGGCTGCAGGAGCACTCGCTGAGGTTGGTGCTGCTACTGCATTAGCAGGGGGAGGAGCTGCCGCTGGGGGAGCCGCGGCCGGTGGCAGCAGTGGTGGGGCAGCTGTGGCAAGTGCGGGAAGCGCTGTGGGAGCGGCAGGAGCTACGGGCATGGACGCGGCGGCTAGCGCGGCTCAAGTTGCTCCTCCGACCGTTGCGGCCAGTACCCAGGCCGCAGATACCGTAGCAAGCGGCGGCGGTCCAACTGTGCCCCCTCCACCTTCCAGCTCGGCCAGCACTACTAGCCAGGGGTTGAGTAATTTTGCAGACGCAGCAAGAGGGATACGCGACAAAACCACATCCATCCACGAACAACTACCCCCGGATTCCGGTGGGAGCGCAGCGCCGCCAAGCGGCAACATCGGTCATTCAACAGATTAGGGAAAAGGAGACAGATGTTTACAAAAGCCAAAGCAAACGACATCACGCGCCCTGACGATGCGCCGCAGAGCAGTGCCGGAGGACGTTACGACGGCTATGTTGCAGCGCAAAGAGCGTGGGATGTGCGGTACGGGGACGTTATCAAAAGAGCGCAGCACTGGCGACTTTTCGCGCTGGGCCTTCTGGCCTGCTGCATTCTCCTGATATTCGGCATGATTAACCTCTCCTCGAAGTCGCGCATAGTCCCGTATGTGGTGGCCGTCGATGCGATCGGCAGAGCAGAGGCGGTGAGCCCGGCAGAAGCGGCAGCGCCCGTCGATGAGCGAGTGAAACGCGCAATTCTCCTGAGCTGGATTCAGGACGTGCGATCGGTCAGCAGCGATCAACAAGCGGAATATACGACGGTGACGACCAAGGTCTATACCCATCTGGCTGCTGGTACTGAGGCGCAAGCATATGTGGGTGACTTCTACCGCAGTGACTCGCCTTTCGACCGTGGACAAGACGGCACTGTACAGGTTGATATCCGCTCCATCGTACAAGACAGTCCAAATACCTACCGGGTCAATTGGACTGAATCGTCCCGGGATAAATCCGGCGTGGTGACCGGAAAGCAGGAGTGGCAAGGGGCTTTCACAATCGCCATCAATCCGCCCACGGATGAGCGGATGGTTCGTGTAAATCCACTAGGGATTTACCTGACAAATGTGAGCTGGTCGAAGGTCATGGGAGGAGCTAATCAATGAGCTGGAAATGGATCGACAGAATGGTGTATAGCATGTTGGGTCTCTCGTCGGCTGCAGTCGCCTCCGCTCTTGTAGCCGTAGCCCTTCTCATCGCAGGTCCACCGCCCATGTGGGCGCAAAGCGCGGCCCCCGCGCCTCCGGTGGTACTCAAACGGGTGAGTACGCCCGACTCGCAGGCCCCGCCCACGCCAACCGGGAGCGGTCCAGATCCCAAACCCGCAGCGTCACAACCGGCGACGCCAGCCAACCCAAACAACTCCGCACAACTGCCCGCGTCGGGCGACTATGCGAAGGCTCTCACGATTCTCAAGAGGGACCCGCTGACGACTCCGGCTAAACCATTGCCCTCGATCAATGCCGCGCAACCCGCCAGTGAGACTGCCGCGCAGCCGGCCGCGGTGAGCGCGGTCCCAAAGGATTTCATAGAGCACAAAAACATCTTGCTCAACCAGTCTGCGCAAGCGGGAGTAGCCCTGAGCGAGAGTCTTCAGTCTGAAAAGAACATGCCGGTGCCCACGAAAGACGGCCGAATTCTATACACCTACGGGGTTGGGCTTCCTACCGCTGTTTGCGCTCCATTCCGAGTCTGCACGATTGAATTGCAGCCAGGAGAGAAGCTGACGGGTGAACCGAGGATCGGGGACGATGTACGGTGGCTTGTAGAACCGGGGACAAGCGGGACCGGCGACGCAGCTACGTCTCTTCTTCTCATCAAACCGCGTCAAGACGGACTCGACACGAACATGGTTGTCACCACTGACCGGCGCACGTATTACGTGCGGCTCATCTCGAAAACAACGGATTACATTGCCCGGATGGCATTCAACTATCCCGATGACGAAAAGATCAAGTGGGATGCCTACCTTCAGAAGCAAAAGCAGGAAGAGGTCCAAGATCGCGCCGCCTCGCGGGTTGATGGGATTGCTCCAGGTGGCATGGATTCGCTGTTCTTCGATTACCAAGTCAAGGGTAGCGACCACGACCCCTCGATTCGTCCCATCCGGGTTCTCGATGACGGTGTGAAAACGTACATCGTGATGAGTGCCCTGGCTGAACATCGCGAACTTCCCACGCTCGTCATTCATGGCGTGGACGGCAACGAAATGGTCAATTACCGGGTCAAGGGGGATACGTACATCGTGGATCGTCTCTTCGATCGCGCCGCCTTGCTCCTTGGGGTCGGCAAACATCAAGAGAAAGTCGAAATTACGAGGCAAAAGCCTATTTCTGGCGTGGTCGCGGTTGGGGGAGGTCAGTAAATGGCGGATCAACGCAGTACAACCGGAGTGACGCCGGCATCGGATCCGCAACGTCCGGTGCGGCCCACCCCTCCGGGTGGGCCGTCGGGCATGGATCTGAATCCTAAACCCGAACCTACGAGGCGTGTCAGCAAGCGCGGCGGCATGATTGTCATGGGCGTGTTGCTTGTGATCGTGACACTCATCGTCTATGGCATCTTTACTCGGGGAAAAGGCCCGCTCGCCAAAGATCCGCACGCCAAGGCGAAACGGCTCGGAGCGGCCACGGCCACCGGAGATCAGGTGGCCGATAACCTTCTGAAACAGTCAAAAACTCGTAAGGGTGACAATTCGGATACCGACAACACCGACGACCTAAAAGCGCCGCCCCTCAGCTCTCGCGTAAAGCCCGGCATGGATGGACCGCAGCGCCAGCAAGCTGCGACCCATGTCTTATCGGCCGCTGAGCACGCACGAGAACAGGCCTACAAAGAAGAGGAGGAGGCCCGTAATGCCCCTATGGGCATCAATGGTGCCTCCAACAGCGGCGGGCTGCCGGGTGGCGCTCGCAACGCCTCTAATCCGCTTGTGGACGCCCTGAAAAACGATGCTGCCCTGGCGTCACTCTTGCGCGGAGTGGAAAGTGGAGCTGGCGGACCGTCTGATGGTGCGCCTGCACCTCCAGCACAAGGTGACGACCAAAACAAACAAAACGACAAGGAAAACTTCTTGGCTCGGACGCGAGCCCACCCGGAAGATATGTACCTAAAATCGAGCAGAATCAGTCCGCTCACCCGTTATAAGATAAAGGCTGGCTGGGACATTCCGGCTACGCTGGAACAAATGGTGAACTCAGACCTGCCCGGAGAAATCAAAGCGTTGGTGCGGTCCAATGTCTACGATACGGCGACCGGCAGGTATCTCCTGATCCCGCAAGGTTCCCGTCTGATCGGTACTTATAACCATCGTGTAGCGTATGGACAGCAAGGCATTCAGGTCATTTGGACGAGGCTGATTTATCCAGATGGGACCTCGATCAATCTGCAAGGCATGATCGGCCAGGATGCTCAAGGGCAATCCGGTTTCCGTGACCAAGTGGATAATCACTATGCACGCCTGATTAGTTTCGCAATCCTGACAAGTGCCTTCTCGGCTGGTATAGCACTGAGCCAGAATCAGCAGACAAGTTCGTTCGCGTATCCCTCCACGTCGCAGATTGCAACTCAGGCTCTCGGGCAGCAGCTCGGGGAACTGGGAATGGAAGTCACGCGGCGGAACCTGGATATTCAACCGACGATCAAGATCCGGGTCGGCTATCGGTTCAATGTGCGGGTGAATAAAGACATCGCCTTCGAGGAGCCTTACACCCCCATCTCCAACTGAAATGGAGCGGAGCCCTGTACGATTACGGACAATGCGGACAACGCAGTCGTACAGGGCTCTGATAAGCTTGAACGCAAAAGATTTGGAGGGTGAGATCGTAACCGTGAGACGTGCCGCGACGAAAACGAAGACCCAAACAACAACAGAAGAGCGGCCCCTTCGCAAACTTTCAATCAGGTTAACGGGAGCAATTGACAGAGAGACGAGAGCGGAAGTTAACAAAAAAGGCGAGCTTTCAAACTTCATCACCGATGCCGTATTCGGGGTGAACCTTTTGAATATGGAGATTGTTGACCTTTACCGTGCGAGGGACCAGAGACTTAAAGTCACCGTGAGCCAAACGCAGGTCAGCGTGTCAGATGACACCTATGAAAAAGTAGCAAAAGCTGCCGCTACTCGAGGCTGCAGCATGAACTCGATTGTGAATAGTGCCTTACTCGCCTTCCTCCGGAAGTCGGCCAACAGACCGGCCTTCGGACGAAAACATGCGGAATAGATGTAGCAGAAAAGGGGAGCCTGGGGCTGGCTCCCCTTTAATTTGTTGCGGACCGCTGGCGCCGCTACTAAGCGGCACTCGCGTAAGATTCTTCAGGTGCACCGGCGTCGGCCGCATCTCCTGACTCCTCCGTAGCCTCGTCCTCGAACGTCGTGCCAATGATCGAATCAACGGCTCTCTGCGCGTTTGCGGCGGCGTGCACGACGAGGCGGTTATCTTCCTCCAGCTCCGCAATCCAGCTTTGCAAATATGCAGTCGTATTTCGGTCGGTGTGCTCGTTCGCAATCCCTACGATCGCGCAAAGGAACGCCGCTCCCATCTCGGCAACAAGCTCCTCTTTGCTGTACAGCTCATCGCCGAATCGTGCCCCAAAGGTGCGATTTAGGCGGCTCTTGTGGCCTGTACTGTGGATCAGCTCATGATAAAGCGTGCTGTAGTAGTGGGGGGCATCTACAAAGCGGTGACGGGCTGGCATGTGTACGGCGTCGGTGTGCGGGGCATAATAAGCGCGCATTTCTGACTCATTATTCAGATGAAGAGTAGGACGGGTCGTCCACCCGGTGACGATGGCCTCGCAGACCTCGTCCCGTTCCACCGCGTTCGGCGTTGTCGTCGGCTTCTCGATCTGCGGGACGGTCAATCCGTCGCACTGCTCAACGTTGAAAACGGTGTGATAGGTCAAAACAAAGGGCGGGCGGCGGTCCTCATCCTCGGCCGAATTTTCATCCTCTGTCTTGCGGCTGCGGAGTTGCTTATAGAAAACGATCTGAGTTCCCTTCTCACCTTTGCGAACGGTGCCGTTTAGTTCCTTCGCCTGATTGAAGGTGAGCCAGAATGGCGAACTATAGCAGCTCGACCATAGAAGCATGATGTTGATACCCCTGTACGGCCTCCCGGTGCTAAAGTTGCGCGGGAAAGGGCCTCCGGTGTGCTGCGATACCTTCCACGGCTTTTCCCACGGAATCACGCCCGCTTTGAGGCTGGTAATAATGCGGTCGGTCACAACTTGATAGAGGTTGAATTTCGGTGCGTCTTTCCTTAGTGGCTTTTTGCTCATCGGCGGATCCTCCTCGTTTTTGCCTTTTTGGCAGTGGCATGTGACATACATGCCGAACGCCACCTGGCGAAGGCGGGGGGTAGCAAGTGCAAGGTGGAGGGGTCTCCCCCACCCTTGAAACGGAGCGCTAGCGAGAGTGGAAAGGGCGAAGGTCTGCACAAGCGAAGCGCGGAAGACTGGGGACACCCCTTGCGCGCGCGAGGGGCGGAGCTCCCCTTAGCTGCTTTTGCTCGTCCAGGGGATCGCTGTCACTCTTACGCAATCGCCTTTAGGGGCAGTTTTGATGTGACTCGATCTCGAAGCCAGGTGCGAAGTAGTGCCTTGTGTGTCGAAGTGAGCATGGGTAGCAATTCGGTCAACACCGCGAGGAACGAGTCTTGTTGAATTTGCCTTTCCTGTTGAGTCGCGTCGAACGTACGCTCATCACAGAGCAAAAGCCCGATAGGCGTGTGGAGTGCGTCGGCAAATCTCTGGAGGCTGCGCGCACTCGGCAAAACTCTTCCGCGTTCGATCTTCGAAACGTAGGTTCGCGGGCAGCCTACGCACGAAGCAAGAGCTCGTTGTGAAAGGTGGTTTGCGGAGCGGAGGATGCGAATGCGCATCCCTAAAACAATCTGCAGCGTATGCGGGTGAGAGACGTACTGGGGCGATTGCTCCGGATGAAACGGCGGGCTCTGGGTGGTTACACTCGGTGGCCTGTGGCAACGACGGCAGAGGCCAGTGGAGGTTTCGAATTGTACGAGCTGGCAATGGTTGCAACGTAACACAGTGCGAGTGAAAGCGGGCGTGTGGGTGCTCATGGTTCCAATCTCCTTGGGCTGTCTTGTGTGAATAAGGGACCTAGATAATCCCTGCGGCTCTGAAAAAAGAGGGGCAACCAAAAGGAGTCGGAATTTTTCTGAATCCCTAGACCGACTGGTCTACTCTATTTGAAATACGAGGCAGTAAGGTCTCGGGACTCATAGGATGTATCACACGATGTCAGTATCCGAATCCAAAGGCACCGCTCTTATTACTGGCGCTTCCACCGGGATCGGCGCAGTTTACGCCGACCGCCTTGCAAAACGCGGTTACGATCTTATTCTGGTTGCTCGTAGCCAGGAGAAACTCTCTGAAGTTGCTGCGCGATTGAAGGCTACCGGACGCACCATCGAGACGATGGCTGCCGATTTGACGAACAAAACAGACGTTCAGCGCGTGGCCGAGCGGCTGAACACCGATGCCTCCATCACCGCGCTCGTAAACAACGCGGGCCTGGGCAGCTCTGGCAAGCTGCTCGATTCGAACATCGACGATCTCGAGTCCATGATCTATCTGAATGTCACCGCGTTGACGCGGCTCGCGCTCGCCGCGCTTCCTGGTTTTGTGTCACGCAAGAATGGCCTCCTGATCAATGTTGCGTCGGTTGTCGCCCTGGCGCCCGACCTTTTGAACGGCACCTACAGCGGCACGAAGGCCTACGTGGTGAACTTTACGCAGGCACTGAAAAACGAAGTGGAAGGCAAGGGCGTAACGGTGCAGGCCGTGTTGCCCGGCGCGACGGCAACGCCCTTCTGGGCCAAGGCAGGCCGTCCTGTGGAAGATTTGCCGAAGGAGATTGTGATGACGGCCGAGGATATGGTGGACGCTTCGCTCGCCGGCCTGGACCAGCATGAGCTAATCACGATTCCGGCGCTGCCCGACCTTGCGGACTGGGAGAAGTACGAAGCCGCGCGCAAGGCTCTGGGGCCAAACCTGTCGCGTCAGAAACCGGCGGCTCGCTATGGGATTCACAGCTGAGTCGATTCAGGGAACACTTCGAATCAACCCATGAAAAGCGGCAAGGAGCTTCTTATGACTGCAAAATCGACGCGTGAGCACTTGATCGATGTGGGCCTTGGGCTGATGCACCAAAACGGGTACAAGGCCACCGGGTTGACCGACATTTTAGAGGCAGCGGATGTGCCCAAGGGTTCTTTTTATCACCATTTCGTGAACAAAGAGGACTTCGCCGCCGCTGCCCTGGAACGGTACGGGATGCGCGAGAGGGAGCACGCGGCGTCGGTCCTGACGGATACGTCGACTCCTCCGTTGAAGCGACTGCGACGTTACTTCAGCGATCTCGTGAAGCTCTATGGCCAGAAGGGAGCGATTCCTGGATGTATGCTGGGCCGCTTCGGTCTGGAAATCGCCGCGGAGAGCCCGCAATTGAGGAATCGGATCAGCGCTTCCTTCGGCCACTGGCAGCAGACAATTGCGGCGGTGGTTGCGCAGGCAGTTGTGCAAAAGGAGTTGCCCGCGAGCACTGATGCGGAATCGCTGGCGGGATTCCTGCTGAACAGTTGGGAGGGGGCGTTGTTGCGCTCGCAGGTGGACAAGAGCAACGTTCCGCTGGAGCTTTTTGTGAGCACCGTTTTCAACGGAATTCTGACGCGGGAATTCAAAGGCAACGCCGCGATTCAAAGGCAACGCCGCGATAGGAAAGACAATATCAAAGCCATCGAACTGAAAAGATTCGAAAACAGGAGGATTTATGCCTAATCTGAATTGGAAGCTACTCACCAAGAAGCGCGCTGGTGTTACCAAGGGCCTTCCGCCCGGCAAAGAAGATCTTGCCTGGGTCACCAATACCGTCACGTTGATTTATGGCGAACGCGACGCCGTTCTCGTCGATACGTTTCTTTCCGTGCAACATTCGAAGGAACTGGTCGATTGGCTCGTCGAGAGCGGCAAGAATCTAACGACGATTTACATCACGCATGCCCATGGCGATCATTTCTTTGGCATGAAGCTCCTGCTAGACCGGTTCCCTGGCGCGCGAGCGTTTGCCACCCGTTCCGTTGTTGCGGCCATGCAAAACCAGATCGCGCCGGACGTTGTACGTTCGTTTTGGGAGCCGCGGTTTCCGGGTCAACTTCCGTCTGAGCTGGTCGTGCCGGAGATACTCGACGGAAATACCCTCTACCTTGAGGGTGAAGAGCTCAAGGTGGTGTACCTGGACCACACCGATACGGTGGATACAACCGCTCTGCATGTTCCTTCGATCGGCCTAGTGGTATCGGGGGATGCGGTCTATAACAATACGCACCTTTATCTCGCGGAGTGCGATGAGAAGGCCAGGGGCGAGTGGCTGACCGCTCTGGACAAGATCGAGGCACTTCATCCACGTGCCGTGATCGCGGGTCATGGAGTGGATTACCCCGACAGCTCTCCTCGTCACATTGAGGAAACACGACGGTACATCCTTGATCTCAACTGGGTGGTGACAAGCACATCGACGCCCCTGGAGCTTTACGAGAGGATGCTGGCATTGCATCCGAACCGGGTGAATCCGGGTTCGCTCTGGGCAACGGCAAAGACAGCGAAACCGGAATAATTACTTATGAAGTTTTAGGTAGGCGCACAAGAGGGAATATAGACATGGCTAATCCAATTCTTATCACCGGCGCGGCCGGACGAGTAGGCGGGGTAGGACGCACGATCACCGAACTGCTGTTGCAGCAAGGCCAGGCGGTGCGTGCGATGGTGCGAAAGGAAGACGAACGCGCGCAGGCGTTGCGCAATATGGGCGCGGAGGTCGTGGTCGGCAGTCTGCTCGATCTCGATTCGATGCACCGAGCGATTGCCGGCTGCGAGACGATGTACTTCGGCATGTCGGTTTCGGACACCTATTTGGCCGCGACGGTGAATGCAGCGGCGGTGGCGAAGCATCACGGCGTGAAGGCGTTCATCAATATGTCGCAGATGACGCTGTCACAAATGAGCATTACCGAAACCACCGCGAGCCCGCAGCATAAGCTGCACTGGCTCGCCGAGCAGGCTCTGAACTGGTCCGGTCTGCCGGTCGTGCACGTGAGGCCGACGGTGTTTCTCGAAGGACTCTTCCTGATTATGACCGCGGATTCTGTCAGGAAATCGAATCAAATCAGACTCCCATTCGGCGACGGCAAGACGTCCCCGGTTGCTGCGGAAGACGTTGCCCGTGCGGTTGCCGCGCTGCTAATGAATCCGCAGCCACACATCGGCAAGACGTATCACCCGACCGGCCCGCAGTCCGAGAACATGCATTTCTATGCGCAGGAGTATTCGAAGGCCCTTGGTCGCACGATCACTTATCAGGACATCCCGGTCGAGGGTTGGCGAGACGGGCTGCTCCAGAGCGGCCAGCCAATGCACCTGGTGGACCACCTTACGACGCTCGCCAATCTGCATCGCGCGGGAAGGTTTGATCGGATGACGGATGACGTGCTCACGCTGACCGGGCAAGTGCCGCTGAGCGTGCAGGAGTTTGTCAGGAGAAATGCAGCAACATTCACCGCGTCAGCAAAAGAGGTCTGAACGGAGTGCGGCGGTGCAATTTCATTCACTCGAAGGACGGCTATCTCGACCGTCTGACCAACAATACCCACTAGAAGGGGGAAACAAAATGTCCACGATTAATCTTCACCAGACAACCACACTTACGCCCGAGCAGTACATCGTCGGACTTACCGACTTCGGGCCTAGTCGCTCGAAGATCTTTGGCAACAGCGCCGATGAGTACCTCAATGTGCGTCAACGGGGCAGCACGCAGGCCGACGTCACCGAGGGCTCGGGCGGCATATGGGAACGCCTGCACTACGACTGGTCCGATCCCAACCGCGTCGTGCTCACCACGACTGACTCCAACGTGTGGGGAGGCTCGTCGGGTTACGTCTACACCTTCACGCGTCATCCCGACGGCACGACCGACATTGACGTGGTCGTTGTACGCGACGGCAAGAATCTGAAGGGGCGTCTGCTTGGCTTCGTGCTCGGGACCATCGGCAAAGCCGTTTTGGAAAAGGCTTTTGTAAACAGCGTCAAGGCTATCGAAGCCCGGAACCCCGCGGCTAGGGAGCTAGTCGCAGCATGAGCCGGACAATCGAAGGCGAGTGAATTCTACAGACCGAAGGAGTCAGCCATGAGCCCCAACGAAGCACGCAGTAACGAAGTCCCACAAAGTAATGGACGGGGTACAGGCGCCACCAGGTATGCGTCCGTGCGCGACCTTTCCCAGGCGATGATTCGCGCCGCGATGGCGCACGGGGAGCATGAAGCGCGGATCGGCAAGGCCGACCCCAACTGGCCAGATTGGTACGCCGAGTACATGCTGCGGGAGCAGGCGGGCGAAGAGCTGCCCCAATAGAGGGTAACGAGATATCCCCAAGCGAGACTGAGGTCACAGATTGAGCGTTCGCTTCGAGCGTTGCAGACAGCTTCATCCAAGCGCTAAACCAAGAACTCAGATGCTTGATCGCCTCGAAGACCTTCAGGCGCGTTGCGGGGATAAAGCCGGCGCGCACGCGCGCTGCATAGTGGAGATCCTGGCCTCGGTAGAACCCTATAACGAGCGAATCAACGCCCAGGTGACTTGGCACATACCCACCGACGACGAATTCCTGCCCGCGGTTTAGGCGTTGCTTGCACCAAAGGCCGGTTCTCAACCCGGGCTGATAAACACTATCAGCACGTTTCGCGACGATGCCCTCAAGCGCATGCTCGCGGATGAACTTCACCATTTCCGAGAGCGGTCTGTCGGATGCCTCTGAGATTTCAATACGCGCATCCGGCTTGATAACTCAGGCGAGGACTTCTCGACGCGGCGAAAGCGGGAGCCGGGTCAGGTCTTGGCCCGTATGAATCAGGACGTCAAAAGCGAAATACAGTAAGTTCGCACAGGCTGATCGAAAGTTTTGAAGGAGATTGAAGTTCGGTCTGCCGTTTTCATCGATTGCGACAACTTCGCCTTCGATGACTGTCTCATCGGGAAGATAGTTCAGAACATCGGCGATCTCTCTGAATTGGGTGTTGAAGGACTTGGCGCGTCTCGAGTAGAGCATGACCTTTCCGCCCGTCTTCACGGACTCAAGCCTCCAGCCGTCGAGTTTTATCTCGTATAGCCAGCCCCCGCCAGTCGGCAGTTTCTGCACGGGCAGACACTCCACCGGCTCAATGAATCGTGCCAGACTCGTTGCGACCTTACCTGCCACCTGGACCCGCTTTTCATTGATAGACTTTGAGGATGGAAACGCAAGCGATACTCGCACAGATTGATGCCGAAATCGATAGACTCCAACAGGTTCGGGCAATTTTAACCGGAACGAGTGGCCGTAAATACAAAACCGCTGCCAAGTCTGCACTAAAGAAGCGCCAGCTCTCTCCAGAAGGCCGCGCCAGGATTGCGGAAGCGCAGAAGGCTCGCTGGGCAAAGACGAGGAAGACTGCGAAATAATCCGACTGGCGCACTGGCCCCTGCCAGCATTGCAGAGCCACGAGTCACACGGCCTTCATCTGGCGTTCCGGCTCGGTTAGTAAGAAGAACAAGACGCGCGGGCATCATGAATGGACGTGTTAATGGCGATTATGCACACAGTGAACGAAGAAACAACAGAACTGCCCTGGAGCCCCTTTTCCCTCCCTGCCGTGGAGGTCCGAGTTCAATTTGGGGTGGCTCTCTCCGCGTGATCGACTAAGAGCACTTCGACGGGGCCCTTGGCCGGTTGGAGCTTCAGCCCGAGTTGGTCCATTGCGGCGAAAATGATCGACAGATTGGGGCCGGCCGGGAGCCGGTTACCACCCGCATCGTCCGGCGCTGCGGAACCCGGAGATTTCATGACGTCCTCATCCGTATAGTTCAGATCTATATCGAATTCGCCGGTGAACCCGGTCTTGTCGAGGACCGGCTGACCCAGCGCCCTTGCCAGATCCCTTACGAGGTCCGCCATGTGCAACTTCCTCCCTTCGATTCGCAGCTCTGTGGACGACAGGAACAACGGCGCATAGCCACAGTCGGACGTCCCGGGCATGGGTTGCGGTGTCGTGCCGGGCGGAAATGAAAGGCAAGTTATGTCCTTCGCCGGCGGCAGTTTCAAACCGCTCTTTTTCGCTGTCAAATTATAGACAGGAAGCTCTCTCGTCTCCCGGTGGAGCGTCAACCTGAATCTGTCGGCCAGGAGCGTTTGCAGCATCAGCCACGCGTGCTTTTGATCGGTATTACTCTCCGGCTTGGCCTCGATATCGTAGCCATCAGAATCGATCCAGGCCGGCCCCCCTATCACCTGAGAAGCCCCGAGGGGATCTGAGTGACCCTGGTAGGGGGAGTCGTGAGCAGCGTACGCAAATTGGATGAGAAGCCTGAGGGGAGCGTTCGTTGCGATAATCCGGCCGCCGGGTTTGTAAGCAACGCCCCTGCGGCCGGTCGCGGCATCCTGAGCAGAAGCATTTCGTTTGATTGTCGCCACTTCAAAGGCGGGGTGGGCCGACTGGCCAAACAATCCGTATACGGCGGTCGCCAGCAGAACCGCGATCGTGACGACAACCGGCCCCAGCGCAGTGCGCACGGCTGGCCGCGACTGGCCCACCAGTCTTGCGATGCGGGCGGCCAGGGATCCACCATTGGCAGCAAGCGCGGCACTGAGATGCGATGGACGGCAAGATTCCAAATGCGCCAGCGCGCGCGCATACGTGAGCGCATTGCCAGACGCCGAGACCGCCACGTCGTCGCAGCACAGTTCGCGCTCGGCGCGAATGTGCCCCGACACCCACCAGATCGCGGGGTGGTAGAACAACAGAGCTTCCGCGACGCTCTGCAGCATGTTCACCAGATAATCATGCCGCCGGATGTGCGCCAGCTCATGCAGCAGAAGAGCCTCAAGATACTCGGCAGGCAGACCGCCGAGCGCCCCCACCGGTACCAGCACCACCGGACGAAGCCAGCCGACCACCGTCGGCACCTGCACCAAAGCGGAGACGAGCAACGGCACGGGACGAGACAGACGAATCTGTGCTCCCAGCTTGCTTAGAGCCTCCTGCCATTCGCGAGGCGCACGTCGGACCAGCATCGACCGCATGCGTGCGGCAACTACCCAGCCTCCCAGCAGCCGAAACCAGAACGCAGCGGCGCCGGCGAGCCAGACGATCACGATCCACGCCAGGAACTGTGCCGGCTGTTCGCTGGGCACCGTGGCGCGGACGGAATCGGGCAACGTAGCGGCGGCGACAACGGTCGTGGAAGGGGCAGGAGGAATACTGCGGATATGATAGGCGGCGCCGGGACTTGCGTCCGGTTGCTGCATCAGGCGCCACGTTGCCAGCGGAGCGGCCATCATTGCGGCCAGAGCCGCGCAGGCTAGCAGGTATCGGCCGTTTGGACTGGACCTGCGCGCCATAAGTCGGCGAGCTGCCGCATATAAAAGTACAATCGATAAGCCCTGCCAGAGGAAGTGGACGAGTGTCCAGCCGAGGCGTTCTACCCATGCCTCGGAGGAAAGCATTTGCATGGCATTCATTGCGAACCTTCGTTCTCTCTGGCAAAGGTGTCCAGCATGCCACGGATTTCGTCCAGCTCTTGGCGCGAGACCGGCTGCGCCGCCAGGGCGCCAATCACCAAGCTTCGGGACGAACCGCCGAAGACCCTTTTCAGGAGGTCGCCCGCGATCTGTCGCTGGGTTTGCTCCTTCGGGACGCTGGCCTCGTAAACATGCGATCCGAAACGCTCGCTGCGAACGAGCAGGCCCTTTTCCGTCATCAATTGCATTGTCTTTAGCGTCGTGGTGTAGCGGTTGTCGTTGCCAAGATCGTCGTGAACTTCCCGTACAGTCGCCATTCCCAGCCGCCATAGGACCGCAAGAATGTCGAGCTCGGCGGCGGTAGGAAGCGTTATAGGTGGTTGCTTGCGGCGGGGAGAGGTCATGTCAAACAACGTACTACGATATAAATCGTACGTCAACGGCAAAAGTCGTAGCAGATTGTTGCGCAGCACGTGCCTGTACGCTGGCCACAACGGCCAGATTAGTGTGAATCAAAAATGCTCACAGGAGAACAGAAGGCGAATATCGGTCTATAATTCCGGCATGGGCGAAGAACGAGCCTCGACGACCAGGATGCGACTGGCAGGCCAGATATGCTGCAATTGCAAAGTCTCTCTTCCCCCACCGCACGCGCCCGGCGAACATTTTTGCGCCCGCTGTGCTGCTTCGCGCACCCCGCGCCGCCGCGTCTATATGAGCTTTATGCATCGCGAGGGCTGGCATTGCCAATTCCTCGAAGAAGACCTGAAGACTTCCCTGCCCCGTAAAGTCACACTCGATACTCCGGCGAAGCTGATCGAAATGGCAAAGCGCGGGGGCTCCAGCCTTAACCTCGAAACGCGCCAGGCGCTTGAGCACGGCATTCAAATCGGCCAGGTGGGGTCTGGCTGGAGTTGACCGAGGTGCAGTATGCGAGGCTAAGGAAAAGGTAGGCTCTCCTATGTGCGGCCGATACTATCGACGTTCAGATAAACAGCGAATCGCCGAAGCTTACCGTCTTGGCGAAATCCCGTTCGATCTGGTCTTGCCGGACTGGGACTTCAACATCGCCCCTACGACGTTCCAGCCGATTATCCGCAGCGCCAAGGGGACGCGCCAGCGTGAATTGGTGCTGATGCGCTGGGGTCTGGTGCCCTTTTTTACGAAACAGCTTTCCGACGTGAAGGGAATCTCCACGATCAATGCCAAGGCTGAGACCATCGAAACGAGCCTTACCTTTTCGCAGGCCGTTCAAGATGCGCCGCTGCCTCGTGCCGGCAGACGGCTATTACGAGTGGTTACGCGTCGATGAGAAGACAAAGCAGCCCTACCCATTCAAGATGAAGAATGATGGTCCGTTCGCCTTCGCCGGCGTGTGGGACGCCCGGAAGGCGCCAAACGGAAGCTGGCTTCAGTCCTTCAGCATACTCATTTCATTTGCGAACGAATTGGCGGCCCGAGTCCATAATCGGATGCCGGTGATTCTCCACCCCAATGACTACGAACGGTGGCTGGAGCGCGACAGTGAACAAGCACCGGTGGAACTGCTCCGGCCATTTGAAGCGGAGGCGATGGCTGCCTCGCCTTGCAATCCGAAAGTGGGCAGCAATGCCAAGAACAACGGGCCAGAGATGCTGAACAGCGCTTGACGCTGAATTCAACCATCTTTCCGCACGGAGCCGATCCCCATGCCGACGGACCTCAGTTGAGTCCGGCGCAAGCATGGTCGGCTCGACGGTCGGCGGTGTGGTCGGAGCGACCGCGGGCGCTGCCCTGCTGGGGCTTCCTGGCGAGCTGATCGGCGGCTGGGTCGGCGGCGAACTGGTAGAAAAGGCGGGCGCCGTTCTGGAGTTCGCAAAGTCGATCAGCAACCAGGCTTATCACACCAACTTTGGCGGCCGTTTTCAGGACTCGGAGGCCGCGTGCGTACAGGGGACACTTCACGAAACGGAACGCCACGTACGCAAGGCGAAATCAGTTCACCTAAGCCTTTCGTAATCAGCAATATCTAAGTAGATAATCCACCGTTCTTGGACAGGGCGCAATTCGTTGTCGCTGTCCAGCTAAACGATTGAGAACATTGCATCGACTCTCTCCAAACGTACATAAATTTCCGTAACGTGAGGTGTCCCCAATTGCTTCCCTACCCTCGTAAGCCCCGATTGAAGCTCTCGAAACAGCGAACGCCAGGCTGAGTGCCTGGCGTTTCCTATTGGGCCAAGTTGTTGATTCCGCTTGATTCGGGAGGGGTGCCAAACCTCTCCATGAAGCTGCACTGAGGCTGCACACCTAGTTGGCGGGCCGTTTCACGCCCAGGTACTGGATGACGGCCTCGGTGATGATCGCTTCCCGGGTGATCTTGCGGTAACCATCTGCCTGCAGATCGGCAACGCGGCGCTGCAGGGCGTCGCTCAGCCAGGGCTCGAAGCGCACCGTCGTCTGCCGTTTGTCGGCCATCGGCTTGAAGCGCTCCATAGCCAGTTGACGCGCCCGGTCGGCCCCCGAATCGACCACCTGCTCCGGCTCCTCTTCCCTCTTGTCCGACACTGGAACGGGCCGGCTGATCATCGGCGCCACCGGGATCTCTGGTTCATCCTCGACGTCGTTCAGGCTGAAACGGGGTTTAGAAGACATTCAACTACCTCCTTGGTCAGTTTCTTGTAGAGCCGTGCAGCGGTGGCCTTGGGTGCGTACTCGAAGATGCTCTGCCCGGTTCCCCCGAATTCGGCGATCGCCGCGGCATCCGGAATCTCGGTGGTCAGAACCCGCGTGTTGTGGTGCTTCTCGAAGATGCGGACCAGGTTGTCCCGGGCGCCTTTGTCGAGGCCGCGGGAGACGTGCTTGGCATTGACGAAGAGCATGAAGCGGATCTCGGGATGGGTCTGCCTGACGGTATCGATAAATCTCGAGATGTCTTTGGTGGCTTCGAAATCGAAGGCTGTGGCTCTGACCGGACAGAGGACGGCATCGCTCAGTTCCACTGCACGTGTGGTGAGGTCCTGAATGTTGCCTGGACAGTCCACGATCACCACATCCACGCGGGCAGATGCGCGCAATTCTTGCAGTGTGTCTTCAAGCATTCCCTGAGTGACGGACTGAACGCTGAAACCATTGAGGCCCAGCTTCATACGCTTCTTGTTCCACTTCGATAAAGTCGCCTGTGGATCAAGGTCGACAACCGCCATTCTGTAACCGGCTCCAGCCATCCCGCAGGCAACGTTGATGGCTGTGGTGGTTTTACCAGGTCCACCTTTCTGGTTTGCTACGGTGATAATGGTCGCCATATGGGGAAGACTAGCAACCCCGAAACCGCGCTGGAAGTACCTCTATAGGTTCCTCCCTGCTGGTACCAAGACTGGTATCAGCCTAGAAACCACGATTGATGTCTAGGTACCACTCACGGCTCCTTCAAACGATTCAAAGTCGTTAGCTATGGCTTTGCCCAGTGCGTAGAGCAGCTCCACCGCCTGCATGGCTTCACCCTTGGGGAATTCAAGCGTGACTCGGCCTGGCGCCAGGTAGACCCCGAGGGGAAGGGAAGCGATGGTCGCCTCCATGACTTCTCTGGCTACGGGGAACTCAATTGCGGGTTTGCCCGCGGCCGTGAGAGCCTTTCGCATTGCCATGTACTGGGCCGACTCCTGGTCGATCCGTTCCGTGACGCGCCGGCGGCGTTCCACTTCCTGGCCCTCGGTGGCATCGATCTTCTCAACCCAGGCGACTAGATCCTTGCGGTCCACCTTGAAGCAGCAGCCGGACAGCAAAGGCCCTACCGCGTGGATCACGAGCAGGGCCGTTCGTCGCTGGAGCTGGAAGAGCTTCTCGATCGCCGCGCGATCGAGCTCATCGTCTGGCATCCCGCGGAGGATCGTCAGGATCTCCTGGGCCCGAGGCAGCCATGTGCGCGGTACCGGCATGGCGCCAGCATAGCAGGGAAGGGAAGTGATTGCACGGTCATTGCACACCTGGTTATCAAGAGGTAGACTGGCGGCGCATGTCCGACGAGCTGAAGAGCGTGCGCGAGATTCTCGAGGAATTGGCAGCGGGCGACGACCGTCTGCGCGAGAGTTTCCCCAAATGGCTTGAGGAAAGGGATCGCCAGAAGCGGCCTCCGAAGAAGCCGCCGGCGTCGGAGACTAAGGACCAGGTTATTCCACAGATACGTCCCCGTTCTTCACAACCCTGAAACATATAGCCTGACAAGTAGACTTCGTGCATGCCGAAGCTCAGCAACCTCGACGGCCTCAGGCTGGTGAATCCGCGCACCGCGGAGCGCGTCGAGGAGGCCCTCGCCATCCAGGAGCAGGAGGCCAAGGAGGCAGGGAAGCTGGGCTACCTCGGACGGATCCATGTGCAAGCGACCCTTCCTCATTCTCGCCTGGACCCTATCTCCGAGTATGAACGGGTGAACGGAAAGTTCCACCTATACGTGAAGGCGCCCAAGAGTATCGGACTGCCATACGGGACTCTGCCGCGGCTGCTGCTGATCTGGATGAGCACCGAAGTGGTGCTGAACGCCGAACCCAGGCTTGAGCTGGGCAAGAATATGAGCCGGTTCTTTGAGAAGATCGACCTGCCGATCACGGGAGGGAAGCATGGGTACATAAGGTCGATGCGGGAGCAGATGATCCGCCTGTTCAACTCCGACTTCCGCTACCGGTATGGATCGGAAGAGAGCGATCAATCCGCGCTCATGGCGGTCGAGGCCTACAAAGTCTGGTGGTTGAAGCCTGAACAGTCCGCCCAGGATGATCTATTCCCGTCGTACATTGTCTTGACCGGTCCATTCTTTGCTGAACTGTTTAATCATGCCGTTCCTGTCGATCTCAGAGCGGTCTCATATCTACGGAAGTCTCCGCTGGCCCTCGATCTCTTCAACTGGCTAACTCACCGGTACAGCTACATGAAACACCAGACCGAGGTGCCATGGGAGATGCTCGCTGACCAGGTCGGCGCCTGCTACTCCCATCTTCGGATGTTCAAGTACAACGTGAAGAAAGCACTCCAGTCGATCAAACAGATCTATCCACAGGCCGAATTCGATCCGGAAGGGAAGTACGGGCTGATTCTGCGCCCCAGCCCGACCCATGTCCGGAAGAATCTGCAGCTGGTCAATTCGAAAGACAGAATCGACCTGCCTTCGAGGGAGATAGCAGGGAAGTGGTCGACCCGACATTGGCATGCTTGGTCAAGGTTCCTCGAGGAGATGAAGAGCCTGCGCGAAGCCTCCGCGGGCAGCTCCGAGGCCGCGAGATCCCCAGAGGCTTTCCTCCAGCGCATGGTGGAGATCGCCGCCAGCCGTGCCAACATCCCCCTTGGCGTCGCCCTGGTCATGAGTAGTGTTACGCAGAATCGCTAACGCACCAAAGCGGCAGTTCTGGGGTTTTCCACGCAGAATCACTAACAGGATGCACGCTGAATCGCTAACGCTCTTGCGCAGAATCGCTAACGGCCCCACGCAGAATCACTAACACAATTAGAACCTAACCATAAGATTCCGAAGCATTTAATGTGGGGGCCTATAGTTCATTCCTTCTATTTCCTGTATTCAAGGCACCTGTATTGTTCAGCGGCGGCCCTGTAACCGGCCAGGGCCGGCATGCGTTAAAACTGGTGTTTTCATCCCATCAAAAACAATGCGTCCAGACAAACAATATGTATATACGACGCCTGCACTCGCTGGAAACAAACGATCCTGCTTGTGCTGGGCGGGGTGCCGTATATACATATTCTTTCATTCGTGGTATTCCTGGTTACATGGGGACCTTGATCGAACAACTCGAGCTGCCCAGCGACTACGAGGCCGAGACCCGCTACGTCATCCAGATGAAGGAAAAGTTGGCGGCCCAGCCTGAGAACAGGGAAGTGAAGGCCACCATGGTCTACAAGCTCCCGCGCGAACTGCGCGGCCTGTTCATGGCCGCCGTGGCCAAGCACGGGCTCACCATGACCGACGTGATCACCTTGCACATCCGGCAGATCATTCCGGTGTTGCAGAAGGCTCGTCAGGTGGAAGTGCCCGGATACGCCCAGGACAAGCGCGGCGCGAATCCCCGGGGCCGGCGCTAGGGAATTTGTTGCGTGGATGGACTTTCCATCGTCTAATAGATCAGGAGATTATCCCGATGGCTGCAAATAAAGCGTTCTGGACGTCGTTCTTCGACGGGCTGACGGGTGCTGGGATCTTTGGGGATCTCCAACTGCCGGGCGCCCCCGCGCGTATGTTCAAGCCTGAGTACTACAGTGGCCTCCTGGAAGTCACGGTCAAGCCGGATGAGGTTTACCTTCTGGACATTTATGACATTCGAAAGAAGTCCGGTGCCCAGGTCAATGATGCTGAGGCGGCAAAAGTTCTTGCGGAGCTTCTCTGCGTGCTCAACCAAGAAGGAAAATCGGATCGGGTGGAAACTCGCCTGCGCGAATCCTGGAAGAACCCATAGGTCGATCCTCGGATGGTGCTCATCAAGCAAGTGGTTCCTGGGGCCAAACGAGATCCCCAGGCATTCCTGGATCTCACGGCAAGCCAGTTCGCGGCGCTGAGTGATGCTAAAGCAACGGAGTTGCTGCGTGTTCAGGCGGAGTTAAACCAGCAGAAGACACGCCACGCGCGCTGGGCATTGGTGATGGGCACGCTCAGTTATCTGGCGTCTCTGGGAACGTTTGCCTACCTAGTGATGAACGAGCACCCTAAGATGGCGGGCCTGGCGCTCAGCACGTCCGTGCTCACGGTCATCAAGCGCATCCTCGACAACCGTACTTAGCTTTGGTACCTGGCGCCCGGATCAAGTTAACCAGGATCCACCGCGGCCAATCTCGAGGCCGTGATCAAGCGCCAGCTCGTCCTCGAGCAACCTGATTTCCGCGTGTCGCCGGTACATCTTCTTGATCTTCTCGGTGTACTTAAAGTGAAGCTTTAAGGACAGGGAAGTCTTGCAGTCGACCTCCAGAAAGGCGACACGCCAGGTGTCCTTGTAGACCTGGAAGTTCAGCAGCACGCGATGCACGTTGCCAGTATAGAGAAGGAAAAGCGAAGCTGGCATTTCGGGGACAGATTTAGAAAACAGCTTCTGCTGCTTGTGGGTCGATCGACGGCAAACGAACCTGGCGAGGCGATTCTTGACTTTCTGCGGAAGTTCTAGTCGGAGATGAGCTACTTGAGCTGTTCAAGAATCTTGACGGCCCGCACTCGGTTGCGTACGCCTTCTCTTCACCGCACATTCAATGTCTGATAAGAAGGATTCTGTTAATAACCATATTATAATCAATACATTACCGCTAATAATTAAACTCTACTTGAGGTCTTGCACAGCGTCAAGATCTCTTCCCTAGTCGCGTACCTCTTCTGCTCGACCACCCACACCCATTCGATGATGTTCGCATCGAGGCCGGCGAAAGCCGGCGCGGTGGCGCGGGCCTGTACGGCGCCGCCCTGGTAGCAGACGTTGAAGTGCGAAGTCGCGGGTGCATTGAAGTAGAGATCCTGGTCGAGAGGTGGCGCCATGACCATATTTTACCCAGGGTCGCGTTTGCTGGATACGTTGACAATATAAGCCCTCGCACGGACCAGCAGATCAAGTATCACTTGAAGCTCGTGGATCACCCGTCTCGTAGCCGTCGATCTTAGTGTCCTTGCGTACTTGGATCCGCTTGCGCACCCGGTTGATGATGAGATCCAGGCACACTGCTCAGGGCGCAGGTATTCCATTGAGCCCGACGTGGCCATGTACTTCCTGTGCTGCTGCGGTGTCCACTTCCTTGGGGGTCGCACGGGAACCGGCTTCCGGGCGGGGGCGACCGTTCCGCCGGCGCTGTCCTTGTTCTTCAAGAAGTTGATGACAACCGGCACCTCGGCGATCGCCACGCCTTGCGTAAGTCGGAGAGGCCATACTTGCCGTGGGCCATAAGTTCGATAGGCGTTGGATCGGCTCCACACATGCCGCAACGCTGGGCGGGGGCACGGCGGCTATGCCGTTACGCTACTGGGTGTCGGAGCGTGCAGTATTGTGGCGGGCTTTTCTCAACCCGTCTTGAGAAATAGTGGTACAGTTTTTCTCAATCCATCACTTTATGTTATCGTTTTAAGGTGTTGATTTAATGTCTTATAGTGTATCTTATGCTACCTCAATACTGGAGGAGCAAACTAGTCCTTTTTTCGCGGATATGTGAATCGAATATCGCTGCGAAGCAGGATGTAGACGCCGGCAGCGGTCAGCACGACTGGTGAGCCGAATTTTGCGACCAGACCAATCAGCTCGATCATTTATTGTTGCCTCCGGGGGGCACTATCTCCGGATAAGCATCGCGGTAATAGCGAGCTTGCGCCTGCCGGGACAGATCTGGATTAGAGGCGCGCCATCGCCTTCCCTTATTCCGGTTGAGGCAACGAGTAGAGCAGAATCTCCGCGATGCCGTCGTCCGTTCGAAGATCCCGCCGCACTCCTCGCAGGCCGCCCGCCCGGACGCGGCCAGGTCGCACGTCCACAGCGCTGCGCCCTCGCGCGACAGCAGCGCGTGGAGCTGATCGAGGTGATACTGCTCATAGATGGCCTGATATTCGCCCGGCGTCATCGGCTTCAGGTACTCGATGCCGCGTTCCGTCACGTTGAAATCGGGTGTGCGCAGCGGGAAGGATAGTCCCTCGTTTCGCGTGTCCTTCAACCGGCGCAATGTCATAGGCCAGTTGAGATGTTGGAGCGTGAGGACGCCGGCGCTGTAGTGATGTCCGTTGAAGCTGACCTCGGGGCTGTAGCCTTGCTCGATGAGCGTGGAAAAGTCCTGGGCCGTCATCAGCCGAACCCACTCATCCGCCCAGCGAAGCTGGAAGAGCTGTTTTCGCCATGCTCCCTTAAAGGCCGGCGAGAGCTGGCTGTCGCTTTTGTTCTGCACGGTCTTGTTGACCCGCTGCCAGAGCTGTAACTTCTCGCGGTTTTCTTCCTGCTGCTCTTCCCAATGCTCTGCCGGTTGCGCCAAAGGCCCGTCGTTTGTCCGTTCGAGCTGCTCCGTAAATAGCTGGACCATTTCGCCCGCTCGGCGCCTGAAATGCTCGTAGTCATCGACGTTTAGGCTGTCGTAGGCCAGCTCATCCGATGTGACGATTTCTAAGAAGCTGTGCCAGTCGTCGAAGATGTGCCGCTGCTCGTCGAGTGAATAGCGGCCGCTCTGCCGCAGCGTGGCTGCCTGGCGCGCCAGGTATTCGCTGTACAGGATGTAGCCTTCTGTCCCGTTTACGTCCTTCCAGGTGCGCACAAGCCCATCGCGGATCAGAGAATCCAGCGTCTTGCGGTCAATTCCCGCATGAGCGACAGCGCCCGCGAGCCAATCGATTTGCAGGTTTTCGCAATATTGTACATCGAAAAGCCGAAACTCTAAAGAGTTTCCGAAGCTCGTAACGGAAACGTCATAGAGATGGTTTATAGAGTCCCAACCATCTGCCGTTTGGTTTGCCTCGTTCCTCGCGTCTGCCATGATCGGAGAATAGGGCCGGCCTGCCACTTTGGAAAATGGTCTTCAAATACCCGGTGCTCTAGAAAGCCGACGCAACGCATGCGGATTAACAGGCAGACGATGGGTGTTGCTTAATAAGGCCATTCGAGCTAATATGAATACGACATACCCGCCAAGCCTATCCCCGCAAGGGTGACGCTCAAATCGGCGGGTTTTCATTTTTCGGATGAAGTACGCCAAGCCCGCCCTTCTTTATAGCGACCAGCTTTCCCTGCTGATCTCGCGCAATCTCGATTGCGGCGATCATTGCCGGGCCATCGAATGGTTGCAGCGCATTGGCTATTACCGCCTGAGCGCGTATTTCGTACCCTTTCGCGATCCCGTCACCCATGATTTCCGGGCCGGAACGACGCTCGATCACGCCGTGGATCTTTACAAATTCGACGGCGGCCTGCGCCTGCTGACGATGCAGGCCATGGACCGCATCGAGGTTGCGATCCGCGCCGTCGTCACCTACGAGATGGCGCACGAGCTGGGTACGTTTGGCTATGCCGATCCCGCGAATTTCGTTCCGGCCTTCGATCATAAAGGGTTCATGAAGCTGATTGCACGCGAGGAAAACCGATCCTCGGAAACTTTTGTCGATCACTACCGGACCAAGTACACGAGCGAACCCCACCTGCCCGTCTGGATGGCGACAGAATTGATTTCCTTCGGTTCCCTGTCGCAGGTGTATGCGAATTTGCGGGCCAAACTGCGCAAGCGGATTGCCCGCCGGTTCAACCAACCGGCCCCTGTTTTTCTAAGCTGGCTGCACGCGCTGACCGCTATTCGCAATATCTGCGCGCACCATAGCCGGCTGTGGAACAAAGAGCTTGCCGTGAAGCCGGAATTGCCGAATGCCTGGAAGGCGCAAGGCATCGACAACCGACGTTTCTACATCATCGCCCTAGTCATTCAGACCCTGCTGGACGACGTATCGCCGCAATCCCGATGGAAAGACCGACTGAAAGCCCATATCGACGCCTATCCCAGCGTTGACCTGGCGCAGATGCACCTTCCACCAAACTGGTATCAGCAAGCGCCCTGGGCATAAATCCCTCTCCCGTGCGGCGGCTGTGCTCATCCTTCAGTTTCGGACAGTCACAGTTGGGAGTGTCAGCCATCAAACCCTGAAACCGTCCTTCAATCCGTTCTCGAATTCATTAGCCAGTGACGCCCCCGGTCCAGCCTTCCTCGTAAGGCACATAGCAATCGAGTGGCCCGCCGTCCTTATAGGCGTTCTCCACGCCCTCCCGCCAGTCGGCCAGACGCATTCTCTACGAAGCGCCACCAGATCAGCCAGTTGTCAACGTCGCTCTCCGTCAGCACGATCGCCATGCGGGAATTTTAGCCGAACATCCCGATTCCCGGGGCGGGACCGTGCGTCACCCGGTTCAGGCCGGTCGCCAATGGTCCGGCTTCTTCTTGTCGTTCAAATGGCGGACGCGCGCCACGAGGGGTGAATGTCCCTTCCCTTTCGCCCAGTCGATCGCCTCTTTCTGTGTTTTGAAGGTTCCGAGCTCATGGTCCGCATGGTCCTCGACGACATAATCGTCAATGCGCGATCCTTCGGGGCGGCCCTTGGGCCGCGCTTCCACATAAACATTCGCCATCGTTTTCTCCTTGGGGCCGACAGGCCGATTACGTGCTGAAGCATTGCGGCCAGCGGTCCGGACAAGCACAATTGCGGTGGTCCCGTTAGTTCGGACAGGCTTTTCGGGTTTTTAAGTGAAAAAGATTATTCAGTCGTCGTAGTCGAGGCGGTGGGAATGTGAAAATCGGTTTCATCGATTTTCAAGGTTTGTGGGAAGGGCGGGAAACGGCTCCATCGTTTTCCGCGCTTTCCACAGACCGGCATTTCCACGGCCGGCTCAAGCTGCGCGTTATGCCGCCAGTGCCTCAGGCGGACGGTGGAAGTATACCTGGTCTGGCGTTTGCGCCCGCAGGCTCGAATGGGGGCGTTGGCTGTTGTAGAACGCGAAGTAGCGGCCGATCTTGGCTCGGGCCTCGGCCACCGACTCATAGGCATAAGGATAGACGTGCTCGTATTTGAGCGAGCGCCACAGCCGCTCGACGAAGACATTGTCTGCCCAGCGGCCCTTGCCATCCATGCTGATCTCGATGCCTTCTTTCTTTAGTCGCCCAGTGAAGGCTTCGCTAGTGAACTGTGAGCCCTGATCGGTGTTGAAGATCTCCGGACGGCCGTAGATCCTCATCGCTTCCTCCAGCGCCTCGATGCAGAAGCTGGTATCCATGGTGATCGACAGCCGCCACGCAAGCACCCGACGGCTGAACCAGTCGAGGACCGCGGCCAGATAGACAAAGCCGCGCGCCATGGGATGTAAGTAATATCCGTGGCCCAGACTTGATTGGGCCGAGTTATCGCCAGGCCGCGCAGCAGGTAAGGATAAATCCGATGTCCAGGCGCTGGCTTGGAAGTGTTCGGTTTGCGATAAAGGGTCTCGATCGCCATCCGCCGCATCAGCGTGCGCACGTGGCGGCGGCCAACTTCAAGACCCTGCTGGCTGAGCATGTCGCGCAACATGCGACTGCCGGCGAACGGGTAGTTCAGGTGCAGCTCGTCGATGCGCCGCATAAGAAACAGATCGGCGTCAGAGATGGGACGCGGATGGTAGTAGACCGTGGAGCGACTGATCTGCAACTCTTCAGCCTGTCTGGAAATCGGTAATACGTGTTCGGGGTCGATCATCGCTTTGCGCTCTGCAAACCCGCCTTGACGAGCGCACTTTCTAAAAAATCGTTGGCCAGCGCCAGTTCGCCGACCTTGGCCTGCATCCGGGTTACATCCACCTTGCCTTGCCCCTCCGCCCTGTCTTCGCCAAAGACGGTAGCTGCACCTTCTGCCAACCGCGTCTTCCAGTCTGTAATTTGGTTGGGGTGGACCTCGAACTGTTCAGCCAACTCGGCCAGAGTCTTGTCTCCCTTCAGGGCGGCCAAGGCCACCTTCGCTTTGAAAGCCGCTGTGTGATTCCGGCGTGGACGTCGGGCCATCGTTGCTCCTCGTTTCTGCCATCTTAATGGCTGGCTGAGGAACAATCCTTCCACTCATCCCGCTGTTCGAATTTCCGAAACCGGCTCATACCCGACTGGCCGCGCTGTATGCCTCATCGTATCGATCAAGAGCCATCAGACAGTTCGCCTGATCGATTAAAATCGCGGTTTCTCTCTCTCCATCCGGGTACAACGTATGCGCACTTGCCAACGAGGTAAGTGCTTCGTCAGGTCTAGCCAACCAAATTAGAGCACTCCCCTTGTAAGCCAAGTGCTTATATTTCCATACTCGAAAGTCTTCTCGCTCCATGAACTCTGTCTTCAGGTTGGCTTCAATGAGATGCAGCGCTTCCTGCGCCCTGCCAAACGCGATATAAGAAACGGCTTGAATAAAGTCTACGAACACACGCGACATCTTCGGCTCGGGCAATTGTTCCAACTCTTGAATTGTTTCACTCGTAAGGTCATCCACACCTAGCCGCGTTGAACAATAGAGAACATCGAACAGAAGCCGCATTCGCGTATCTTCGTCCCGAACGCGATGAAGCATGTCCTGGGTCAGGGCAAGAGCGGTCGCGAAATCACCTTGCCCTCTGAGCCTCTCGGCCGATTCGATCTCTTCTTCACTCACCACGGCATCATCCATTTCTGTCTCAAATCGATTACTGAAAACTTTTCAGAAACGCTTCTCATGAGCATGGCGAGCCCTAATAAATCTGGTTAGGATTGCCATACGGATATAGCTGTTGCTGGAATTTTGGATTATTGCAAGAGAAGCAAGCGATCGGAACCTCGATGTTCAGGTCTTTGACCTCGCCAGCTAGATCGCCAACTCCTGCCAGAATTTTACCCGCGTTGTAGCGCAACCAATCGCCGGGTGTGGCGCCCGGGCCCGGCGGCGGAATCTCCCCTGGAGGCACTGGCGGAGGAACTACAGGTTCAGGCGGAGCTGGCTTAAGCGTTGGCGGCGGAGTCTCTGGCCCCGGTTGATTAACAGCTCCCTGCCCAGCGTTGAATTGAGGGTTACCTCTTGGCGCTAGTCCGCCTAAAGCCGGTGGCAAAGGCTGAGTAGCGGGATTTGGTGTAGGAGGGGCGGGGGCAGGTGCTGGCGCATGCGTTGGAAGCGCGCCAGGTTGTACTACCAGGTGGAGGTGGCGGAGGGGGAAGTGGAGGCGGTGGGGCAGAACAATTACCCAACCAGAGAAAACCGCACCCCAAATGCCCGGTTGGATCAGTTCGAGTCAGAGGATTATTGCGGACATAGGCATACAGATTGAGGCTTTGTGGATCATTCAAGACTGCATAAGGCACGGGTGTGGCCTTAGCGCTCCAATCTGGACTCATAAACCGCCCCATGCTGGAGGCGTAGTACCTAGCTCCGAAGTAGTCCAGCCCTGATTCTGCATCTCGTTCTTTGCCGGTGAAGTGGGATGCAAATAAGACGCACGGTTGCGCATAAAGTGGAGTGCCATCATAGATGAAGGCAGTCTGCATCAAGGATTCAACTGCTCCCGCTGCCATTGATCGTCCCAGTACCCCAGAAGGGTAACTTTGCCGTCCCGATGATCGACCGCGAAGCCCTTGATCGATGTCTCATGTTTCGGGCGAATCACCCCTAACAGCTTCAGTGGATGCACTTGGACGACCGCGATCTCATCACCCTGGTACTTGAAGTTGTCGAACAGGCCGTACGAAAACCGCTTCCGCTGAATGGCAAACACCTGCCCGTCGGGAGACAAATGATCTATGTCCCTAACCTGCTGCCCTGAAGGAGTACGTGCTTGAGGGAGGGCTAGCTTTTCGACGGATTGACTTTTCAGATCCACACGCCACACCCAGTCCTTGTCCGAACGGGTTGCGGCCATAACGACGCTGTCGGCGTCCGGATAAGCGATGGCATCTGGAAGATCACACGCTCCCTGGCTAGCTTGTTTCTCGATCACAGGCTGCGCGACCGGAAAACAAACAGACCGTTTCCCAAAGGATCCTCGCCCATCACTGTCCTCACCCGTTCTGCCAATCGATCGAAGCCGCACCGCATATCGGTCGGCTCAGCCGCCAGCCAGATGCGGCATCCTTGCGCCCCGTCCAGCGTGCGCAAACTCGGAAGGCCGATCACCCTTCCGCCTCCAATACCGCCAGCAATGTACGTAGATGGTCCGCGTCGAACCCAGGTTCCACTACAAGACTGCAGCCGCGAACAAGACGAATCTCAATCGTCCTGCCTCGTCCGGGTGTTGTCCCTGGATGATGCGGCTCCTTATGCGGCGCCACTTGCACTTCCACGAACTTAGCCTTTTCCGCCTCGCGCAAACGCTTCTTCCATGCGAACAGTTGCGACGATGTCATGCCCCGTTCATGGCAAAATGCCGATACGCTCTGACCGCTCGCCTGTTGCTCGGACACCAAACTTCGCCATTTTGCCCACAACTCCGCCCCGCGTTCTCTCATGTCTACAAAGTGACTCATACCCGCGCAGCGCACAAGATGGGGTTTAGATGTCGCTCACCGATTCGACGCTTCGTTGATTGCCCGCGAGCAACCAGCAACCTGCTCGGAGACAACGACCTCATCCGGGTGCTTAATGCAATGATGTAGCTAATGCTCTCCATCGTATCCGTTGCGAATCCTGCGAACCACTTCCTTCCTAGCGGAGTGTGCCGGTCGGGTCGAGGCGACGGGTCAGCCAAGCTGGGGCGAGTCGGAAATACGGGTGCTGCCGTCAACGATGCCCTCGGGCTTGACCTCGGTGCAGACGCTGACAGTCGGATGGGGATCATTCTTAAGGAGAAATTAAGAATTGCCCACATAACAAAGGGACACTTGACAATTGTGCTCATACTTTTGCTCTTTCGTGTTTACCGACATAGCGACTTACTCTGGGGGTAACTTGTTACGTCCTAGTTGGGACTGACACAATTGACGACAACGTAGTCTCGCGCGTCGATTTTTCTCTTCGCGCTTTGTCCGCAATTAGTAAGGCCGTCCGCACCGCAGTTATGCCGGATGCACATCTCCCTTCACCTTTTCTCTTACACATCCGACTAATCGCTGCTCGCTGGATCGCTCAAGGCTACTGCTTCTGACGTGCGCACCTTTCCCGACAACTCACGACCCAAGTGACATGACGTCTGTAACGACGCAGTCGAACTGACGACTTGACGGAGGGCGAGCAGTACAGTAGATTATCTTTACGTCATCACAAATGAAACCACTCAATCCGAGCAAGTAGAGGAATCCTGTGTCGATACCGCAGAAAACAATCTGGATCATCTTGTGTCTCTTTGTTACAACATTGTCACATGGTCAACAGACGGACGAGACTTCCCAACCCGAGTACATATCCAAAACAGAAATGAATGAATTCACACGCGTCCACGGGGGCGAGGATCGCACAATTCCGCTTCCGTTGACAGTAAATGCGAAAGGTCAAAAGGATGCCTCGGCGCTTCAGGGACTGATCGAATACCTGAATGCAGTCAACCTTACCCAGTGGAGTGGTATGCAAGCCAAAGCCACGTACATCGATGCAAATGGAACCAGCAGTCCAGCCGCCCTCACTATCGGAAAGTGGAATCAGGGTCGCATCAACATTGAGACTGCAAGTGGAACGAGGAGTACGCGGATAGACGGCGATATTGGTGGGACGGTCGAGACAAATGGACGAAGGTTTTCTCTCCCCATGGCGACCGCAGAACTCGGACTTGTTGTCTTCCCACGGCTGTTTTCATCAGAGTTTGGCGTTTCCGCTGCGGCGATTGTCGACCGAGGGCAAATAGAGATCGATGGGGAGTTACTTCATCGAATCACCATCGAAGAGTCTGTGCTCACAAATGGAATGCTTATCGATAACCAATCTTCCAACGTTACCGATCTTTATTTCGAGCCCGTAAAGCACCTTCTTAGGATGAGCACTTCGTTAGTGCAGTTAGACTCTGCAGACCGCGAACGCTACCTGGTTGTGAATCGGTATTGCGATTATCAAACCACCGGGACAATGCTAATGCCGCACACCATTCGGCAAACGCTCAATGGGCAATTCCAATGGACTTTGCAGCTAGCTGAAATTGACCTGCAGCCGCAAATCGACTCTTCCTATTTCCGTTTCTAAAAGGATGCCAGTGATGAAACACTTTGTTGCCATCGTGTGTCTCGTTTGTGCTTTGATGGTCTCGAAATCGACCCTGGCGCAAAATTACCTCTACGCCACGGGTAATCCGACATTTTCGAGTCAGATCCCCGTCGAGAACGGCTTCATCAACGTCAATAACGGCGAAGTCCACATCGAGATTCCCCTGTCGACACACTCCCAACGTGGCAGCCTTCGATTGAACGAACGCCTCATTTATGACAGCCGCATCTGGAAAATCGCTTACAACAGCGGCTACAAGTGGCAGCCAACAAACGTGCCGAATTCGATGGGAGGTTGGGTCTTCTCGTCTGGAACGGCTACCGGGACATACTCTTACAGCACGCTGGGAGGACAGGTATGGTGCTACCCTTCAAATCCATCCATGGGCTACTACAACTACACGCAGTACGTCGATTTCATGTGGACCGATCCACAGGGCACGAGTCACAGCTTCTATTATCCAACGGTGCAGTATAGTTCTCCAAGCAACCCTCCTTGCAACGCTATGCCGCAGAGCCAACCCTCAGCAGGTGGATGGGCTTCGGACGGGAGTGGATACTACATTCAACTCACAAACTATACAAATGTGGTGATCTACGACAGACAGGGTAACATCTACCATCCAACCTACGTGGGCACAAATCCGCCAGCAAACAGTCCGTTAATCGTTGATCCCAATGGCAATTACTTTTCCCAGGATGCGAGTGGGAACCTCATCGATACCTTGGGTCGCACACCGGTTCTAACAAGTACATCCGGAAATCATATATACTATGACGTTCTTGGTTATGGGGGAATTCGCTCGCGCTATACGGTAACTACCGAGACAATCAATTTCAATACGGCGTTCAGTCAATCCGGCGTAACAGAGACAAGCGGAAGCTTTACGGCTATTCAGAGCCTACAACTGCCTGACGGCAGCAGCTACTCCTTCACGTACGATTCAGGCACGGCTGCAGGCAACTATGGGGAATTGACAAGCATTACGCTACCCACAGGCGCTATAATCCAGTACACCTATCAGAATTTTCTAGATTCCTTTCAAAACCAAAATAGATGGTTGCTCACACGGGTGAAGGACGGAGGAACAACGAGGTTTACTCCCGCCACAATCAGTAATTGTACAAGCAGTTCTGGGTGTCAAGAGAAAGTTACCGTCACCAGCCCCGCTAGCAATGATACGGTGTACACTTTCACGCTCGACAAAAGTGCGTTGGCTAATGCAGGATCTTGGGCAACAACTATTGACGCATGGCAGGGAGCAGCCGGCACTGGAACGAAATTGATTTCACAGAGTACAAGTTACAGTTATGTGCAATATCAGGAAATCAAGTTCATAGATTCCAATAATACCATCACCAATAACTATATTTATTATCAAGCGCCAAGCGCTGTGATCACTACGACGGCCTTGTCCGACGTTACACTCACGAAAAAGGTGGAGACCGATCTTGTTGCGCTCGGAGCATATCCGAGTGCCTATAAAGCGTGGGATTATTACTCGGGCACTGCGCCTTCGTCGCCAACACTCGAAACAGATTACACGTATAATTATGCCGTAAACTTTGCTCAGTTTCCAACGCAGATCGTCGTTAAGGACGGAGCGGGCAACCATGTCTCTGAGACGGACTACGGATACGACGAGACTACGGGCACCGGTCACGCAGCGCTCCAACCGACCTCAGGATTGACGCAGCATAACTCAGTATCTGGCAACCGCGGAAATGTGACCACGATCGCTCAGTGGATTGGCTCGTCTGGTGCCACACTCAGTAAAGAGGGGACATATGATGACGCGGGGACAGTACTGACAAGCATGGATCCGAACGGCGTGACGAGTTACGGGCATGATGCTACCGATGCGTTCACCACCAGTACAACCCTCCCGACTCCATCCAGCGGTATTGCGCTTATTTATAGCGGAACCGTGGACTATAGCACTGGCCTTTCCACCGGCCAGACGGATCCGAATGGAACCCAAAATACACCGCAGGGCTATGATGCATTCGGCCGGCCAACGGGCTTCGTGGTGTCGAATGCGGGGACCACGTACGCTAAGAGTAGCTTCAATAACACGTCGACACAAAGCAGCGATTATGAGTACCAAAATGCCTCGGTTTACGCGGACGCAGAAACCCTTTACGACGGGTATGGCCGAGTGAGTCGAGTTGCGAATGCGAATGGGCAGGCTTCCAATCCCTGGTATCAGGTAGATTCTTGCTATGACACCAGTGGACGAGTTAATTTTCAGTCGTATCCGTATCAGGCAAACGGCTTTGCCTCTCCCAAAATCTGCTCAGGTTCTGGGGATACGTATGGGTACGACGCGTTGAGCAGGATCAAAACTATTGGCCACAGCGATGGCACAACAATTCAGTATAATTACACCGGCCGAGCAACCAAGATGACAGATGAGAATGGCGTGACCCGGATTTCTCAAACCGATGGATTGGGTCGCACCACAATCGTATGCGAGATTTCCTCGAACAGCAGCATGCCCGGTTCGGGTTCACCGGTGAATTGTGGAACTGATATCGCAGGAACCGGGTTTACGACGACATATGCCTATGATCTGGTGAATCACAAGACCACCATGACACAAGGCACACAGATGCGGATCTTCCAAACCGATTGGGCAGATCGACCTGTTTTCGCTCAGGAGCCCGAATCAGGCCAAACAACATACAGCTACGCTTATAATTCGACGGGGTTGGTCGTCACGCGGCATCGACCGAAGGCGAACCAACCGAATCCTGCAGTTTTGGCCACAACCACGACACAATATGACTCTTTGGGGCGATTAATCACTGTCAACTACGATGATGGCACCGACACGAAGAACTTCCTATACGACAAGTCCATCGGCTGGTCCAATTTCTCTCAGACCAATCTAAAAGGCCGACTCGCTGGAACGGCGATGACGGCATCCGGCGCAGCAACCGGCTCCTCGTATGACGCTGTGGGACGTGTAACGGGCATGCAGCAATGCATCGCTTCGGCCTGCGGAAGTGGGGGGTACAACCTTACCTACACCTACGATTGGACTGGGAACCTGAAAACTTCGACCGACGGTGCTGGTGTTACCAGCACATACACGGTGTCGCCAGCCAGCGAGTTGCTTTCTCTAACGAGTTCGCTAAACAATTCGACCAACCCGCCAAACATCGTCTCCAACGTTCAAAACGGGCCCCATGGTCCCACCAGTTACGCGCTTGGAAACGGCCTTTCCGCGGTGCTGTCTTACGATGCACTTGGCCGCAACTCAGGTGGCTGGATCTGCAACGGTAGTACATCGCCTTATTGCACCGGTGGGACACAGGTCTATGGTTTTACGACAGGGTGGACTGGGATTCGCAACACGACAGAATGTGATACTGTGCTCAGCCAGTGCATGAATTTTGGATACGATGAATTCAACCGTCTGACTTCCCGAACGGTGACTTCCGGCACAGCACAGAATTTCTCATATGTCTACGACCGCTACGGAAACCGTTGGCAGCAGAACGTGACCGCAGGGAGTGGCCCCTCCCCGCAGTTGAGCTTCGATACGTCAACCAACAAGCTGACGGGCAGCGGGTACGCCTATGACGCGGCCGGCAATATGACCAATGACAGCTTTCACGCGTACAGTTACGACGCAGAGGGTAATATCGTCGCAGTCGATCCTGGAACAACTGCGGTGGCATACAATACATATGACGCTTTAAACCATCTTGTACAAAATGTCATTCCCCAATACAGTTTCGCTGGTCAAACTGTCTTCAACAAGGACGGGTACCGAGTGAGCTACCCCGGTTCCAATGACGGGGTATACTTCTGGGGAGCCAAGCGGGTCGGTTTCTACTACAACGGCCAAGTGACCTTTCAGCATCAGGATTGGCTGGGAACTGAGCGAATGCGCACCACATACAATGGCGGCCTAGCGGGCGCATTTACCTCCCTGCCCTTTGGGGATGCCTGGACTACTGTATCTGGTCACAACTACGACGCTTATCACTTTGCCGGCATGGACGAGGACACTGCATCAAGCGGTCTGGATTTTTTAGGGCAATACAGGGAATACAATCCCACGCAGGGCCGCTGGTTAAGCCCTGACCCTTATAGCGGTAGCTATGACTTTACAAACCCGCAGAGCCTGAACCGCTATGCCTACGTATCGAACAATCCTCTTTCTTTGACGGATCCCAGCGGACTTGTCGCTAATGGAAACACTACTGGAGACGGAGGAGGAGGATGTGATCTTACGTGTGCCATTTTGACTGTAGGCATCGGTGCCCTGATAGGGGAGTTAGAAGATCTATTTGGAGGTAGACCAAGCTTCCACGGGAGCCTTCATCCGCGGCCCAACTCCACCGGAGATCCGAATTGGGACGGTAACTTTGGGGAGAGGCTTGGAATCAGCACAAAGGTGCCCCGAATGAATCTGGGCATAGCGGAGGCTTTGGGATTACCTGATGCCGGATGCGAGTTCGGAGCGTGCGGAGCAGGGGCTTCCAACTTCAGTCCCGGTTCAATAGGAGCGTCTTTTTCTAAGATCACAATCGACCCCCGACTGTTGTATATCGCGGATGCTTTGAACTGGGCATTTACCGGGAAACATTCAAAACCGTCTCCCGCGATTCACGGGAATTGGTGTGGCCCGGGTGGCGCAGGTTTTCCAGTTGACGCTCACGACTCGAACTGTATGTTTCACGATTACTGCTATCAAGCGAACAATTTGAGCGCGTCAGACAATTTGTTCATTCAGCCGCCTGGTAAACGCGCTCTCCTGCACGGGTGCAATCAAGCGCTGTGCAATGCGGAGTCGAAACTTGGTGGACGGATCGCCACTGAGATTAACGGCTATTTCTCAATTATTCCGAGTGCCGACAATGGGTGTACGCAGTGACGCGTTCCCTGGCTGGTCTAGAAGTGTTGCCGTTCTTGACCGTTCCCGCGCAGCTTGGGAGGTTCTTGTGATCACAACCAAGTATTGCGCGGGTAATATCGCTTTGCTAGTGGTAGGAGCCGCAGTCGCCGTTGTTGACGGATGGGTAGCTGCGATGACAGCGGGTTTTGGGGCCGATCCGGTGCACGACTTGAGAAGCGGGGTAATGATGGCTGTTTTGGTGGCATCTCTTGTGCTTCTTCCAGCATGCATGATTACAATCAGGTGGCCAGGTCTAGGGGCGAATGTCTGCTGGGGTGTCGCGGCCGTTTGCTGCCTATCTGTTTGGGCCTCCCCACTCGTTATACTCTTCGTGATATTCGCGGTGATCGACGGATTAATCGCCGTCAAAATTGCTTCGCGCAGCGAGAGAACGCCTCCGCTGAGGGTGACTCCTACGTAACCCGGTTAGGTCGAGGTCATTCCACGACCCGCATCGCGACGAATGTATCCGTCTGAGCAAGGCACCCTGTTGTACGGCATGGTTTCATGGTGCACTTGAGTTATGAGCGAAGTGGGAGTGGTGCGGAGGCGGCGTAGCCGAGCCGAGGCCGAGGCTCTGGTTGCGGAGTTCGAAGCCGCGCATAGTATGCAGCGATGTTCCGAACAGTCCTACCTGAGGTCACATAGGCCGAACACGACGTCGTCGTAGTCCTACTCGGCGAGTAGCCAAGTGGCTGCGCCGCAGGCATGAATGATTGATTTCACTTGCGAGTCAGCGCCTGGATGCGGTCCGCATTCGCTCAGTTCCCAGCCAATCCTGATGCTGAAAGGTCACTTGGCCGTTGTAGTAGAAACCGACCCGCTTGGCTCATGCCGAGCAGCCTTGGGATGAGTGGGAAAAGCGCAGAGTTGAACAATTGCGGCATGATGTAAGGGCGGCACTCTTTGAGCAGCCTCCGCCAACGCTTCCTCGGCCGAGACGATCTGGTCAAGCAGATCTTGCCGGACAAAGCGGCCGATGTCGCAAACTGGACCGCCCAGCTTCCGCCAGCTATCAGAACCAATGCATTTTAGCTAGCAGGAAATCGGGCTACGCCACGAACAGGGGCCAGGTCTTGGGATGGGTTCTAAAACTACCGGATATTTGAAGAACAGCCCAAATGG